>ERZ724522.5-NODE-5-length-279714-cov-23.641324_pt1 | contig 279714 bp, 254 predicted proteins | sample MGYA00376055_ERZ724522 | MGnify/ENA primary metagenome ERZ724522 (study PRJEB28724, sample SAMN07190884) | wastewater metagenome | isolation source: effluent of sewage treatment plant in Hong Hong | place: Hong Kong | collected 2016-03-17 ... | reverse complement strand
TTTTTGAGCAAATCTTCAATAGAAGCATTTTGGAGGACAAAAGTTGGATTCAAAACAATCTCCGTGCGGCTGAGTTCGCGACGAAGTTCCACTTTGAACGAGCCGCCGAGGTCATCTCCATTTCCCAATACCGGATGAGGGTATGATTTTGTATTAACCTTCATAGTTTTCAATTCCAAGCGCATACTTCTTCTGAGAGGAAAGACGTACCGCAAGTTTAATAGTTTTTCCGTTCTTAACCGTAAGCCCCTTGATCATAGATTCTCCTAGGCCGTAGCTTTTTCCCGATTTAGTGTCGATTGCAGATTCAAGCTCTACGGGATACATACCGTCATCACCTACGGCTACTAGTCTTATAGCGCCTTCGCAGTCCTCCCGGCCAGTTATGGCGAAGTGATATTCTGGACCATGTTTGCCGTTCTGGACGAAGCTTCTGAAGCTGATAGATGACGTTTTGATTCTTGCTCCGTCTTTATCTCCATCGTCCGGCCCAGTAGGCCTTCCGTGTGGGCCTTTGCCCTCTCCTTTGGGAGGGGTGGGCATTACGCCACCGGCTTGCTTATTCGTAACAATAGTTTTATGTATTACAGTTTCAACGTCGACAACAGCTGAATCTCTGTCAGCCCCAATTTCACGCCCTGACTCTTCTTCGGTAGAAAGTCCTGTTTCTTCCAATGCTTCCCCTGAAGAAGGTAAATAATCTCTTTCTTCATTGTCCGGCAGATAGCGATCTAAGCCGGGAATGTCTTGCGGTTCCGTAGCGATAGCTTCTCCCATACTTTTCAGTGACTTTTTGATGAAATCATCTAGTTCTCTCAATGCCGCCGGGCCTTCTGGCGATCTATCTTTATCCCACTTATCGTGAGCCGGAGGCTCGAGGTCTCGCAAAAGATTGTTGCCATCGGTATTCTCGCAAATTAATACTCCTGCGTAGGGCTCTCTTAGGGCCCTTGAAGCTTTTTCCTGTACGATCATTTTGGGTTTTCTCGCCATCATGATTTTGCTTGGATAGCTGTCTTGTTTTCTCACGAATAAGGAGACCTTCCCCAGATGTTTTAAATCACGTTCGAAATGCTGCGTCCAATTAGTCACTGATTCAAAGAATGATTTAGCGTCGTCAGCATCATATTTCTCCAGACATTCTTTGAGATTGTGTTTGGTTATAGTTTCTTCGGCCCCGTCGCGTATCGTCACTTCAAGGTCGCCATGATAAATGGCAAGCCAGAAATTATACAGCACGGATTTAATCAGCTTTTGCTTCCATCCATGTCCTGATTGGTAGCCTACTACGAAAATATCAGTTCCTTGTTCTTCGCGTTTAAAAAGAGAAGGTACATTTGATTCTTCGCGTATAGCTTCCCAGCCGTTTATTCCGTAAAATCCTACGCCTTGGCACACATCCCCATCTTCGGCATGGTGGCTGACTAAGCGCGATTTTCCCTGAAATACAAGCCGGTTTTCATCATTGATACTCGAATAAAAGACAGTACGCAGTGCGGATGCGGCAATCGGTGCGCCTTTTCCGATACCGAAAGATCCGCCCGACACTCCTTTAGGAGAGCTTGTGCCGGATGCTCTAACGAGCCTGTACCAGTTTCCATCTACGTCATTGTCCGATCCGGAGAGTCCTCTTGTATTGAAATCGCTGATTTTAAGAATAGATACTTCTTTGCTTTTAAGAAGAGCAATAGCATTTTTGAAAAAGCTTACAGCTTTCTCCTGTGTTTTTACAAATGCAAGACAACGGTTCATTCGGTCAAGCAGTTCTCCGTAGCCAGGAATTTGAGAAGGCTTCAGCGGAAACTTTTCAAAAATAACGGAAACCGGCTTATCATATTCCAATCTAGCGTCAACTGCATTCTGAATAGCCTCTCGGGCGATATATTTTTCATGATCGCCTTGGAAATACTCAAGTAATGAATCAGCAAATCCATGATTCTCGCCATGGCCCGTGCTAGGGAAGTACCAGCACAGTTTATCGGCTTTCTGTTTCGCTACTGATGGGGCTTTCTTGGATGTTGGCATGTTATAGTTTAAATTCCTTTTCACGTTCGGAAAACGTAAATTTTGCCTTAGTCTCTCGCAGCTTCTTTTCTATTTCCGAGAAAATTTTTGCTATTTCTTCTTCGGTGTAGTCGTAATGGCTGCGGTTAGCGCAATTGCCGAGAACTTTGAGGCGACGCAGGATTTCCTTGGTTCTTGCAACTGCTAGTCTTTTGAAATTTTCTCGTCGGTTGTCTTTCATGCAATAAATATATCAAATAATCGAATAATATGTCAATAGCACCTTATATTACATATAAAGTGCTATATTATAAATATATGCTATCGGCTCAGGAGCGAAGGAAGCTAGCGATTTTCCATAAGGCTGCTTCTGGATTCTTTATGAGGCTATGTCCCCATACTCTCAAAACCTTCCATCCTTTCCGCCGCAGGGCGCGTCGGTTTCTGATATCGCGTGCTATATTGTTTTCGATTTTTGATCTCCAATACTCCTGAGGTATGCGCTGTTTCCATAGGTGAAATTTGTATCCATGCCAAAAATCACCATCTATAAAGATAGCGATTTTTTTCTTTGGGAGTGCGACGTCGGGCTTGCCGGCGATCTTTGAATAGTGCTTTTGGAAATAGATCTTCTCGCTCTTTAAAAAGGTAAAAACCTTTCTTTCGATACCGGTATTCTTCGCTCTTATAAGCGACATGATTTCGCTGCGCTTCTCCTTGGTAAAAACGTCAGGCATTTTTTTCAGACTCTAGCGCAATTCGAATGTTTTCAGCAATACGTGCTATTACTGGAACGGTTACCGAATTCCCGATCTGCTTATAGAGATGGGAATGCGCTTGGTCAGCTGGGAAGGCAAATGATTCTGGGAAGCCTTGAAGACGAGCACATTCTCTAGGAGTAAGCTTGCGGATTCCTTTTGCGTCCCGGATGATTGGAACGTTGTGACCGCCCAAGCCCATACTGGCGGTCAGAGTCGGGCTCATACCGTTTTTTAATTCGCGCACGTAGACGCGTCTGTATTGGTAAAAGCTATCGCGTTTTTTTACTGCCGCTTTCAACCGCGTGTAGATATCATTATATCGGTTATCGTAGTAATATCCATCGTCAACGTTTCTTTCTAGGATCTGAGGCATTCGCTTAGTAAGCGGAATCTTATCTGGAAAATGGAATTTCATGAGAGTCCGGGGCGATCGGAATGCTACGATATAAATCCTTTCTCGAGTTTGAGGAACGTTGCCATGCGTCATGCTATTCAGGACTTCCGCTTTCATGTAGTACCCAGCCCGTTTCAACTCTTCTTCAATCCGCTTGAAGGTCTTTTCATCATCATGGTGCTTCAGGTGCTTCACGTTTTCCAGAAAGACGGCACGCGGCTTTCTTTTCTTCAAAATTTCAATCACGCCGAAAAGAAGATTGCCTCTGTCTTTGTCTGCAAATCCACGTTTGTGCCCAGCGACGGAAAATGGCTGGCACGGAAAGCCTCCTGCCAGAATATCGAAGTCTTTCGGGATGCGCTTCATTCCGCGTTCGTTTATGGCTTCAAATAGATTCGAGTTGTCGATTCCTCCAAAGTTCAATTTGTATGTTTCCGCAGCTTTCTTGTCAAAATCGTTCGAATAGACTATTTCAAATCCGGCCGCTTCGAGTCCTATGCGTATGCCTCCTATGCCTGCAAACAAATCAATCGCTTTAAGTTTTTTCTTTGCCATATTGCTTCATTGTATAGGATTTATAAGGTTTTTTCAATCTTAGAGCCGTCGATTGATACCGTCCCTCTTGTTATCGAAATTCGCGATCTAAGACATCCCATCAATTCTCTCTTTTCATCATTAGCTCCTTCCTCAAGTACGTATTTCATGTATATCCGCGGATCGACGCTTTCGTACGGGGCACTAGGATTCGTTTGCCTCAGCACGCCTCTTTGGAATTTATCGTATCTCTTGAGCTCTTCTTCGAATTTATGCTGGATATTCAATTTATTTATTTCTATTTGCCCGATGATCTTTATCAATTGCTTTACGAGCTCCTCTTCTCGCATATACGGATTCTTGCATTTCTTGTCTTTGGATCGGCAGCATCCGTAGTAGATGTATTTTGCAACCGTCCCGTTTTTGAGTTGCTTGTATTTTTCCTCGGCGCTCATCATTGACCCACATAGCCCGCAGCTCATGAGCTTGGCGAAGGTGAATTCCTTGCTTTGCCTGACAATGTTATCGCGCGTCAGCTGATTTTGTACTGCTTCAAATAATTCCTTAGTAATCAACGGCTCGTGCTTGCCCTGGTACCAGTTGCCGGAGTTCTTGGGATATTCAAATACCCCGTAATAAAAAGTGTTTGTTAGGGTCCGGTATAAATTACTAACCGATAGACTTTTGTTCCCGATCGTCTTGAAGTTAAGGTCGAATTTAAGCCAGTGATACAGTCTCCTGCCTGACCATTTTTCGTAAGCGACTTTCTCGAAGATATTTTTAACTATCGCGGCGCGGTCGGGGTCAAGGATTGGCATGCATTTCCTGTCCATGAATTTTTGATTTAGATAACCCGTCGGAGCTTGGTTGGGCCATAGACCCATCTCTACTCTTGTTCTGATGCCGCGCTTCACGTTGACGCCTCGGTTATCGTTTTCCAGTTTTGCCTGCGATCCGAGAATCATGAGAAGAAATTTCTCATTAGGCGAATTAGTGAACCGTTGCCCATAAGTCCGTATCTCCTTAAGTATTCCGGCATCAAGCAGATCGACAACCTTGCCGAGGTCACCGGCGTTTCTGCTGATGCGATCTGGAGCCCACGTTAGGATACCGTTATATTGCCCCGCTTTTATTTCGTCGATAATCTCATTGAAGACTGGTCGCTGCCCCGTCTCCTTGGCCGAGTGTGATTCACGTTTCATGCAGACGATTTCAAGATTCTCCCGTTCGGCAAGCGCGAGCATTTCCTTTACTTGGGAATCGATGCTCAGGGCTTGCCGTTCCTCGGCCTCGCTTGATTTTCTCGCGTAGAGGCAGTATTTGACCGGCGTCTCCGTAATTATAGGTACGGCACCAAGTCGTTGATCCGTCAAAGAGCGCGTTTGTTCCATATGTGTTTGTTAATTATTAAAACTCTTCTAACACATAGATGACGCAGACCCTGACGCTAGTCTAGGAGGCAAGCTGTTGGTAACTAGGCCTTCGCAAGGCCTCTTTTCTAAGCTAGTATTCAGTGGACTTTTAGCCTTTTTTCGGCTAATATGAACATTGACAATTAAATAGGGAGACCTAAACCGGCAAGCGATTGCCGGCATGGTCGAAAGTCGCAATCAGCATAAAGACCCCATCATCAGGGTCGCTGATTGCGCTATGCTTGGAAACTTGCATATGAGCCGAAAGGCTCGCCTGGTGATGGGTTTTGTGTATCCAAAGCCAGGATTTATTTACTAAGGAATATATCCTTATGAAAAAGCATCTCGCATTGAAAATCGTTCTCTCGCTGCTCCCAGCCTTGATTTTGACCCAGAACTGGGCTTGGATGAGCGCCAATAAGATTCTCGGCATAGCGTTCCTCGTTTTGTGGGCGTTGTGCGTCTGGCTCGTCTTGCGGATCGAGGATAAGGCAAAGATTATCGCCCAGCTTCTCCGTACCGCTGAAATCGGCTTGTTCCTCTTGCCGATCTCGGCGTTGATCCTGACATTCGTTATGGGCTCTCAAGTCGTTAATTCAACCGAAGGCGCTGCCCAGGCGGGAGCCGCTATCGGAGTCGGGATCGCCGGAATGATGGCCGTAATCCTCGGCTTCATTATAGGCGTTGCCGGAGGCGTTATCATGCATGTATTAGCCAAGCGGTTTGAAAAGAAAATTACTGACAAGGCCGAAACTAAGGCGACAAACTTCTTCGAGAAGCATAAGGCCGTTACTGTTACTCTTGCGGTCTTGCTTCTTATCATTATCGCTTCGGTAAAGTCCGCGGATCAGAAAACTGTAGCAACAAATACTGCCACGCCAGAAAAGGCTGCCGCCACCGAACAGGCCAAGCCCGAGCAGCCGAAAGAGCCGACGCCAGTTGAGGTCGTAAAGTCGAGCGTCACGCGCGATTCGATCGGCACGCCTGAGGCGAACGTCACGTTCAAGAACATTTCCAAGAAAGAAATCGACGGCATCAAGGCTCGGATCAAGACGTTTAATAATTTTGACGAGCCGGTTAACGGCTTCCTGTCCGATAATACGTTTGACGGAATTTCGCAGGACAAGATAGGCGTAGGGAAGTCGAATGATGTAACTTGGACTTTGTATAACTTCGACGGCGCAAGCAAGATCAAGGTTGAGGTTTACCACGTTCATTTCAGCGACGGAACCGCTTGGGAAGAGTAATCGCTGGGTGTGAAGAGAAGAATGTTCGTATTGCCCGGGCGCCGCTGCCCGCCGATCGGCCGGCTCAAGCCATATGAACAAACCGTTAACGTACGAAGAATATCAAGAAAAGCTAAAGTCGGTTTCAACGCCTGAAGAAGCACAGGCATTAGTGCAGCAAATGCTTATGCCTATGCTGGGAGCATTTGCCCAGCCGTCGCCTTCAGCGGAGACAGAGGAGGAAGATGACGAAGAGGATGAGGCTTTGCCTAGGAAAGCAGCGTATAAGCCGAGCAAGAAGAGCCTCGATTCCGCGCCGTGGTACGACGCGCTCGGCAACGATACCGATGCGATGGTTGTCAGCCTGTATGCAAAGGGCTTGACCACGCGCGATATCGCCAAGTATATGAACCTGCATCACGGCACGGAACTTTCCCAGCCCGCGATTTCGGCTATTACCGAAAAGGTGATGCCGTTTGCCAAGGAGTGGCAATCCCGCGCCCTTTCCTCCTGCTATCCGGTAGTTTATCTCGACGGGCTCCATTTCAAGGTTAGGGATGCTGGAAAGATCGTTTCCAAGTGCGCGTACATCGTTCTTGGGATAAACCAGTACGGCCAGAAGGAAGTGCTAGGCATCTGGATCAGCGAAAGCGAGGGAGCCAAGTTCTGGATGGGCGTGCTGAACGAGTTGAAGAACCGCGGCGTGGAAGATATTATTATCGCATGCGTAGACGGTCTCAAAGGTTTTCCTGAGGCTATCAAGACGATTTATCCGCAGGCTGAAGTTCAGCTATGCATCGCTCATCAGATCAGGCACACCGTCATGTTCCTGCCGCATAAGGACAGGAAGGCATTCTGCGACAGCTTGAAAACCGTTTATACCGCTCCAAGCGAAGATGCGGGACGCGACGCCTTGAACGCCTTGGCAGAGCGATGGCCGCAGTACAGCTCATACCTCAAGAGCTGGGAGAATAATTGGCAGGATCTTGCGACGTTCTTCTCATATCCTCAGCCGATCCGTCGCATGATCTATACGACGAATCCGATCGAGAATCTGAATCGCCAATTCAGGAAGGTAACGAAGACTACGACGATATTCCCTCATGACGACTCCCTTATCAAGCTGCTGTGGCTGGCCCAGGCCGACATCAGCCAGGCATGGATACTGCCTCTGAGGAATTGGGGAGAAATCATGGCCCAGCTGTCTATCTTGTTTCCTGAAAGAGTTCAGTTCTAATTATTAATTAACTTATAAAGCCGGTAATTCGGAAGGCAGGGGCGTCCGCAGAAAAGCCGCGAATTATGGTCGCGGCTTTTCTAAAATACTTAGAAAATAGGCTAATTTTAAGATACTTGACTTATTTACCAATATATGGTAATATATAGGTATCTTTCCAATAATGGCAAAGATCCCATGACTTCGGGCAGGAGTCACATTGCTTTCGGGCTTATAGCTTGAAAGAAGGAGAAATTTAAAAATGAAATATCCAGGAATCACATTGGGCAAGATAGAAGCCCTAATCAACTGTTTAAATGGCATGGAAGTCGTTGACAAGCTGTGCAGCGGCGAATTAACAGTCAGTTTCAAGGGATCAGCTTTGGAAATCATCGAAGCCCTCAAGAAGCTGTTCGATAAGAACGGCAGAAGAATCCCTGAGAACCTTAAAGCCGCGGTCTGCGACCCGAATTCAGGGTATTTCCTGAAACAGCCAGCCATTGATTATGCAAGAAGCTTTTCGAAAGGATTTGAAGGAACCGGCCTTGCTGCTAACATGTCAGCATCTGATTTCGAAGAAACCGCGAAACAACTCATTGAAGAGCTTAAAGCGGATGAGCGCACGAAGAATCTCTTAAAGGGAGTCTATCTGCCAATCATCATTCCTCAAACGGAAATTGCTGACCTGGGCGAAGCCGTGGAAGAATTCGTCGGCATGGCTGAAAAGTCATACCGCAAGGAATTCAAGAAGCGCAACTTTACCAATCATCGCAAGAACGACTTAAAAGGAAAAGTTACCGTTGTTGCAGGAAGCCGCTATGAAAAGCTTATAGAAAAGATGCAGAAGGAATCGGTTGTCGGAATCTATTTCCCAAATCCGTTGCAGGGCTTTTCAGTCGATGCTCAGCGCGAGCAAATGGCTGCCTTGCCCGAAGGGTTCAGCTTATCGGGTCCGATAGACACTGCAATGGGCTTTGCGATGTATCCTGAACTCTTAGGCAAGGATGCAACTACTCCGGTTTATGACTGCTCAGCCGTACAGTGGCAGTCGTCCGGGTATTCGCTCAACTTCGGCGCCGACGACGACGATGCGGACTTCGGCAGCGGGTCGAACCTGTCCGATGCCGACGACTACTGCTCCGGCGGTCTGCTGTTCGTCAAGGGGTAGTGTTGCTCTTGGTCTTTATATTTTGTACTTTGAATGTATTTGGATTTTTATCTTTGGATTGTATGTAAGATGCATGTTTACGCAAGTGAACATGCATCTTTTTCTTTTTAATCTTTTCCCGTATACTGAGAATGAAAGTAGGCTCATGCCCGCCCGTTCAAGGATCGGCGGCGCCGAAATCTTGAAAGCGCAGCCGTATCAGAATCGCGCCGGGCTATATTGGACGGCGCGAGCGCATACCGCGTTTTTAGACACTACTTGCCTTTCTCTAGATCCAGCGAGGGATCGGATAAAATTCAGGAAAATGTCCGCAAGGTCATGCTCCGGTGGGTACGGAAGGAGGAAGGCATATTTTTTGGCAGTCGTCCGAGTATTCGCTCAACTTCAACGCCAACGACGACAATGCGAACTTCGACAACAGGTCGAACCTGTCCAATGCCAACGACAACTACTCCGGCGGTCTGCTGTTCGTCAAGGTTGTGTCTAAAAAAGAGTCCCGTTACCGGGACTCTTTTGCTACGCGGCCAGCGATTTTTTCCAGCCGCCGAGCATGCGTCCGATCTCCTGTACCATCTCCTGGAGGTGGACGTACTTCTTGAGATCTAGGATCTTCAGCTCGTGCGCCATCCGGATGAAGAGTTTGAGCGCGTCGAACTTTACGTTGGCCTGCTGGATGTTCGCGAGCTTTTCCGCTTTCGGGACGCTGCTCGCCATGATGACCAGCTCAAGCGTTTCAAGCAGATAGGCTTCGCATTTCGTCCCGATCATGTGCTTGTCCTTTTTCGGGAACAGGGAGAGGTATTGATAGAATACTTTGTAGAGGTCGAATAATTTCTTAATAATCGGTATATCGCTCGTATGGATCATCGTGGTCATAAGTATGAGGAAATAGTTAGCATTAGTAATCTGTTTTCCTGCTGGCAGGAATTCCGCAAGAACAAGGCGGTCAGGGAGGATATCATGGAATTCGAGCGAAATCTCGAGGACAACGTCTTCCGCCTGCATGAAGACTTGATAGCGGAACGGTACGAGCACGAGCCGTATTACAAATTCCATATCTACGATCCCAAGCACCGGATCATCAGCAAGGCGACGGTGCGGGACCGCCTGGCGCACCATATGATATTCAATGAATTGTACGAGGTGTTCGATCAGTCCTTCATTTACCATTCGTACGCTTCCCGGCTGGGCAAAGGCTCTCATCTCGGCGTGGCCAATGTCGCGCGGGCGCTGAGAAAATCAAGCCTGAATAATGCGCGGACGGTCTATGCCCTGAAATGCGATATCAGGAAGTTCTTCGACAGCGTCGATCACAGGAAGCTCGAGCAGATAATACAGAAAAAGATTAGCGACCATAGATTCGCTCGTTTGATTAGCAAGATTATCGGCAGTTTCTCTAAAACTGTGGATAACTTTGCGCAGAGAGAGAGAGAGAGAGAGAGAGTTGGCTGAGCCCTTAAAAGGCTTGCCGATCGGCAACGTAACTTCGCAAATTTTTTCAAACATATATTTGAACGAGTTAGATCAGTTCGTGAAGCACGGCCTGAGGGAAAAACATTATTTCAGGTACGCGGATGACTTCTTAATTATACACGAGGACAAGAAGCATCTTGAAATGATTCTTGAAAGGATAGCCATTTTCTTAAGCAGCGCGTTGCGGCTCGAGCTTCATCCGCGCAAGGTAGAGATCAGAAAATACGGGCAAGGGATAGATTTTCTCGGATACGTGATCCTGCCGCATCATATCGTTTTGCGGACGAAAACCAAAAAGAGGATGTTGGGTAAGCTTCTAGAAAAACAGGAGCTGCGCTCCCAGGGCCGACTGGAGGACTTCTCGTATAACCAGAGCCTCCAGTCGTACCTTGGAATGATATATCACAGCGATGGCTACGACCTGCAAACGCTGATAAAAAACAATTTCACTATCATCGGGCAATAATCTTTTCGCCCTCTCAAGTGCGCCCGTCTCTCCGGCTAAAGGACTATGATCCTGAACGAGTGAGGCGGGTCTGTCTGCACGCTCAAGACGAGGTTCGAGAAGGCATCTGCAAGATCGTCATGCTTCTCGACCCCGAAATGAACGATTTGCTGTATCAGCTCTTCCGCTCCTTTTCTCGGAAAGAGCACTTTGCTGGTCTTGATCAGATTGGCCGTGAGCACAAGGCGCGTCCGCTTGTCCTGCATTCCAAGCTTCACGGATTTGACATCGTAGAGCCCTTCGCTTTTCAATTGCTGGGGAAGAGCCCGCTGGTAGGCGACATCTTCGATGAAGAAGGTGGGATGCCAGCCATCTTTGATATGCATCTTGTTCACTTCCTTGCACATTTCGACGGTTTCCGGGAATGTCATGCGGCGATTAATAATATTAGGCAGGATGTAAATCTTAGCGCCTACTTCTCCATGTATCAGCGCCGATACGAAAGCGGTGTAGTCGGCCGTATCGCTTTGGCTTATGGCGAGATCGACGCTCACGCGGATGCTTTTGTGCCGAGGATAATTAAAGGCATCCAGCTCGCTATCATCAGGCAGCTCGTCGTAGTAATGGATCCATTCGCGGTGGATGGCCTGGTCTTCGGCTGGGACTATCTGGAGAAGGTATTCGCGCTGCCAGGCGTATTCGTTTCCGGCTTTGCGTTTTTCTTTTTCAATATCATCCATGGTCGGATACTTTCCGGGCCATAATATCGAGCCTCCAGCTACCAGAGGGTACTCCTTGAACACGCCGTCGATTTTCTTTTTCTCGACGTCTTCCTTGATCCGCATAAGGAGCGAGTCTTCGTGCAGAAGGTTGCCAACTATGACGATCCTGGTATTGCGGTCTCCGGTAGGAATGACTTCGCCGGTAAACCACTGGTACGTTTTATTGCGCCCTTCGCGCGTCTTGGTCGAGGCGATGTCCTCGACGTCGTCGCCGATGATGAGATCGGGGCGGTGCTGGTTATGGCGCAGTCCGCGGATGCTCTGGTCGGTTGAGGCGGCGGTGATGCGCGCTCCGCTTTGCGTGAAGACGATGGAGGCCGAACCCCACTCGTTCGAGTCTTCCTTGAATGGACCGAGGTCGCGCTTAAGAATGGGATTGTTTTCCAGTTCTCGGCGCAGGTTCATCATATGCTGCTTCGCCTGGACCTGCGTCTGGCAGAGTATGAGGACGTATTTCTTCTGAGGCTTGCCGAGGATCGACCATAGCGGGTATGACGTCGTGATGATCGTTGATTTCGCAGAACCTCGGAAGGCAACGACGAAGAAGTTCTCATCGGCTTCGCTTTCCGTCAGGTCGAACATTTCCTTATGGAACTGCGCGGTCGCGTACTTAACGTAATGCGCGAAATAGAAATGGAAGAAGTACCAATGGCTTTGCCTAGTTATCGCCACTCGGACTTGCTTGTCCTTGATCATCTGATCCATGAGCTCCTGGGTTATTATTTCCTTCATATTGTTCTTGATTAGAATTTGTAAGTTCGGCCGGATTTAATGCCGCCAGCCGGAGGGCTTCCCTGACAACCGCTTCCTGTTCAGGTGTCAGAGTCTCGTCTTCGATCGAATGCTCGATCTTTAGCTTGTTCGCGTAGCCCGGGTGATGGTTGCGAAGCCAGTACATGATCGCTGGAAGATTGCGATCTTTAACCGCGCCTATCAACTGGCTCTCCGCAAGATCGTTGACGAGCTTATGGCCGTCGAGGATCGCTTCCTCGGCCTGCTTGGCGAATTCCTTGTCGTCCTCTTTCCAGCGGTAGTACGTCATTCGGGATATCCCGGCTTTTTGGCAGGCTGCCTCGACGATGGGCGTTTTGCGAAGCTGTTCGATGACGAGCTTTCTTGTCGCTTCATTCTTCTTCATAGTATTTTCGCCTTAAGGCCGGTCAGCTTTTCCCACTGCCTGATCGACGTCAGGCAGTACTCGGGATCGATCTCGCAGGCAAAGCATCGCCGCTTGGTTTGCTCGCAAGCGAGTAGCGCGGTACCTGATCCCAAGAAGCCGTCGTACACTGTCTCTCCTATCTCCGACGAATTGAGGATGAGACGGCGGATCAGCCCGACCGGCTTAGTGGTCGGATGCAATTTGCTTTTCGACGGCCGGGGATAGAATAGTACGGACTTATCCTTCGATCTGCGATACTTATGCGTACCTTTCCAGCCGTAGGCAATCAGCTCGTGCTGCGGCGCATAGTCGAGCCGCCCGACCACGCTTTGCGACTTTATCCAGATCAGTAGCTGCGCTACCTTGAAACCCGCGTCTATCATTCCGTCCCTAAGCGGCCAGACCATCTTATCGGCGTTGAAGATATAGCAGCTGTTTTTCTGCGCAAGAAAAGGCGAAACTACACCCAGCCACTCTCGGTTGAAGGCGCGATACTCTTCATCGGTCTGCAGCTGGTCGTTCGCTATTTCTTTATCTTTGGCGAGCGTCTTGAAGCTGCGTTTCGACTCGACTACAGCAACGCCGTACGGAACGTCCGCGCAGATAAGATTTATCTTTTCCTTGTCGATAAGCCGCGCAATAAGCTTCTTGTCGCGACAGTCTCCGCAGGCAAGCCGATGCTCGCCGAGCTGCCAGATGGTACCAGTCTTAATTGAGTTTCTTGGCTTTGAGGCCGGTGAGTTTTTCATATCGGTTTATCGCTAATTGAACGAATATCGGTTCGCGCTCGACTAAATACGCTGACCGCTTTAATTGCTCGCACGCAACCATAAGACTGGCAGAGCCGGAAAACAGGTCAAGAACAATATCGCCGGGTTTGGTGCAGCGGCGCAATGGGCGTTCGTGGATAGAGGGCGGTTTTTCCGTCGGGTGCTGGTAGTCCGCGCCATTGATCCGTTTGGCGAGCCAGATGTCAAATAGGTCGTAGATGTCGTCAATCGTTTTGTTGCCGCTGCCGATTTCAGGGTTCAGCACCTCTGAGAAGTTGAAAGCTCTGTCCGATAGGTACGGCTTTCCGACCGTTCCGTACAGTACGGGCTCGTACTGGCGGTTAAAGCCTACATTGGGCGTTGGTGTGCTGTTATTCTTAATCCATAGGCAGGTGCGTTTATATGCGATGCCCAACTCTTTATAGATACCTTGCAGCATCCAGGCGTATCGTGTATCGTGATATACGAACACATGAGCGTCTTTCGTGCATACGGACAAGCCGTTGCCGATCGCCGCTTTCAGAAACGCTTCATACTCCTTGTCCGACTTGGAATCGTCCACGGTCCCTCCATATGAGCCCTTGCCTCCGATTCCGTGGTTATAGGAAAGACCTATATTAAATGGAGGGTCAAAAATTAGAGTTGTCGCGCGATCTCCTTTCATAAGTTTCTTGACCGACGCCGGATCGGTACTGTCGGCGCAGAGAATTTTGTGTTTTCCCAGCTGGTATAAATCACCTAGCCTAACGTTCGTCTTTTTGATTTTCTTCAATTCATCTTCCGGCCGGAATTCGTCGTCTTCGACGGATACGTCGTCGAAGATCAGGGCGAGATCGCCATCTTCGAATCCGCTGGCGAGGATCGTATCGATATCGAAGTTATCGGCCAGCTTCTGCCAGTCGAATTCGCCGCTGATTCGGTTGCTCGACAAGAGATATCGGTCGTATTCTTTTTTTGTCAGTTTGCGATTAGGAACCCGAACCGATATGACAGCGTCGGCCGGACCAATGAGCTTAAGCGCTACCAAGCGCTGGTGGCCGGCAATGACTTTGTTATCCCGGTCGACAACGGGAAGCTCAACCACACCGAAGTCGAGGAGGCTTTTCTTGAGCGCTGCCATTTGGCGGTCGCTCATCACCCTGGGATTCAGGGCATTGGGCACGAGATCGGAGATTTTCCGAGATTCTGTGCGCCATGATAATGCATGTTTTTTCATAAAACGCATTAATGAATTAGGGGAGGATATACCCTCCTATTAGTAGCTGCTGATATTTCATCGCAAATAAAAAAATCCCTAAGATAAGGGATTATATATTAGAGGATATGTAAAATTGCCCGCTGAAATCTCAGCGGCACCTATGTCGCGCTATTCGTATTGATCTTCGGCGCGTATATCTTCTCTTGCTGCGTATAGTTGACCTCCTGAGCTATGCAGCTCTCCCGTTCCACGTAATATGGGCACGGGCTTGAGGGCAAATTTCACTTTATAGCCATAGGCGGAATCGTAGGGATGGAATGGGTCTTCTTTTAGGCCAAAAATTTCCGACAGCTTTTTAGCTAAAGCGCTTTTTGTTTTCAGGAAGGCGTTTCTCTTTACTTTTAACTGAGCCGCTAACAAGTCAGTAGAAGTAACAAGCTTAAATTCTTTGTGATTAAGAGCTATGGCAAGCTGAGTTAATAGCTTCCATTGATTGTCGGGAATTTTGTCGGCGGTATTTTTTCGACAAAATCCTAAACTTTCGTAGTCATACTTGCCAATAAGCTCGTTTTTAAGATGAATGGTTACGGTATAATTATCAACAAAAGCAATTGATAAATCCTCAAACCGGCTGTTTTGCGGAAGGGGAATAAGTGGTTCCCTTTCCTCTTGCAGGCGGCGTCTTTCGGGAATAACTCCTTCTTGTCGTAGCTTCTGAATAACTATATCGGCTATCTCATCCCGGCTAGCCGGGGCGGTATGATAAGGGATTGGCGAGGGTAATATGGCTATCGGTTCGGGGCGCGCTGCTTCTGCAATCATTCGTGCATGCGCGACCTCAGCTTTGGCGAATTTTTCAAGAGTAGGGCTAATCAGCTCCATAGCCTTAATCTGAATAGGCATGAAATCAAGCTTTAAATCAGCCCACTGCTTGAGCATGGGAGCTGTCTGTCTGGCGATTTCCTCTGCCAGCTTGCTGGCCGCCTCTAAGGTCGGCCTCATCTGTTCGGCTGCTTCGGCGACCCTGCGAGCTAATTCCGAAAATTCTTCCCTCATGGGCCAGTCTGCAGATTGCAGTAGCTTATTAACGTTATTCATGCCCTCAACATAGCATACAAGCTTTTACAAGGCAATATAGTAAAAACAAAGTATTGCAATATATTGTTGGACATGGTAATATACAAGGGTATGGCTAGAAACAAAGTACAAGGGTGGGAATCCTTGCATCCAAACCAGCAGAAGCTCTATCAGTATTTGTCTGATAACGCCCATGATGACCAAGTTACGCTGGCCGACATGTCGTCCGTATTGGATACGACTTCACTGAATACCGTGGTTCATCATATCAGACAGCTTGAAAAAAAGGGCTATATACGCCGCAAGGGAACCGGAAATCAGTTTGAAGTCTTGTCGGCACCCGTACAGGATATCGTCTATCTTAACTTATATGGAATGGCTGGCTGCAGCCCAGATGGATTTTTTAACGATGATAATGTCGTTGATAGGATACCTTTCCCAGCTAAGCGAATGAGCGTGCCAGCCGACTCTTTTCTTGTCGAGGCAAGAAATGACTCCATGGAACCCTTGATTCATGACAGAGATTTGGTTCTTGTAGACAAAGGACCCGTTGAGAATGGATCAATCGTGGTAGTTGTCCATAAAGACGGAGCCAAGATAAAAAAAATATTCAAAGACAAGAAGCATATGATTCTACAGTCTCTCAATCAAAAATATGATCCCGATATAGTTGAAGCTGATGATATTCGCATTGTCGGCTCTGTTCGGGGCGTAATTAGGAATTTTCCTATGAAGGTTTAAAAATCAGAAAGGGCCGCCAATCCGGCGGCCCTTTCGGGCGTTTAAATTTAAGAAAAAGGGTCTCTTTCTCAGACATTACCTTTTAGGTCGATTCTTAAAGAAGCTGGAGAACGATATACTGAAACCCTCATCAGTTTTAGATTATCATATCTGACGCCCCCTTGGCAACAATGTGCAAAAAAAACATTATGTCCAATTCCAAAACGTTTCCGCTAGGTCGGGATTCTGAGAATGGCCGCTTTACTCCGGTAAAAGAGGCTAAGCAGCATCCTAAGGACCATGAAGTGGAACGGATCCCGAAACGGGGTTACGGAGACACCAAGAAGTAGCATAAGCGCTACTTAGAGAAAGCAAAGCGCAAGGGCAGGAGCCGGGAAAGCGGCTCCTGCCCTTGCGCCCTGAGAATAGGCTATTAGGATTGTGACACTTGTAATGCAGAAAATTTGTAACATTTGTAACATTTTTAATTATCAACATGTATGGCTGGTAAAAAACTCACCAAGTTTACCTTGGAGCTGAACGAAAAAAAGGAACGGTGGGAACTCCGAAACGACAAAACCGACAAACTGGTTAAGTCGTTTGATACGAAAGGAGAAGCAACTTCCGGCGGAGTTCTTCGTAAGGCGGTCGGAAAAGATGGCGGATCCGTTAAGATCCAGAAGGAGAATGGCCGGATTCAAGAAGAGCGCACCTACCCAAAGTCCGCAGACCCCAAGCAATCGCCAGGTTGATCGTTATTCGCCTGATTTGCGATTAGAGCCGTAGACCCGAAGGCCTCGGCAGCCGCTGGGGAAGGATCTCAAAATTCCTTTTGAAAGGCGCTGAAATTTGGTACTAGACCGGTGCGCCCCGCAGTTAGCATTTTTTATCGGACGACCCGAACGCCCTAGGAAATGCAAAAAAAGACCGAGTCTTGTGCCCGGTCTTTTTTTGTTACTTAATTACTAACTATTAAAGGCTACAGAAAACCCGTACATTCCCATACTGCACAATGCCTCTAAGGTTGTTCCCGCAACTTGTGCAGGCACTTCAATATCAGTCGTGCCGGTCGGTGGGAGATTCTTACTGTAGTTAAGAGTCGGGATCCGCAAGGCAGATGAGCAGTCAAAAGTTGCGCTCGTTTGTATACGTAGAATTGTCGGCACATTCGCCTTAGCAGTAGTCATGCTCGGAGCATATCCGCCTTTCGCGCTCACTTCTATGATTTGCTTTCCGTCCTCGTTCTTAACATTATTAGCCGATGCTTCGGTCTTGTTCGGAGTAGCATGACTTCCTGAACAGCCACCTACCGAAGTATTGGAACATGTTGCATATGAAACGCTTTGAGAAGCGGGCTTGCTATCGATATTGACTACGATAAGGATAGCTGCGATCGCAGCTATTCCTGCCACGGCGGAAATGATATTTTTCTTGGTCATACTATAAGTATATTAGAAATTAAATACATGGGGCAAGGCCCCAATAGCAACGAGGCTCGAATAGAGGTTAAATAGCCCGAAGACTATCACGATCAAGCCGGCTGTTTTAAAGAAGATTCCCGCTCTCAGGCTTTTGCCAATCGTAAGCGAGCTGAAGCTGACAAGGGCAAGAACGGGCAAGGTGCCGAGCGCGAAGGCAAGCATCGTCAGTCCGCCCGAAAGAAAGCTCCCCGTTGAAAGCGAATAGATCTGCATGGACTGCGTAAAACCACAGGGCAGGAAGAATGTAATAATTCCGAGAAGAGCCGGTGTCAGCGTATGATTGAATTTCGTAACATTCAAAGCTTTATGCGAAAGAAATTTCGGCATTGTTGGCGTAAGGAGCTTTGTCCATGGGAAGATATCTAATAAGTTGAGTCCGAGCAGTATCATGACTGATCCGATTAAGACGCTAAGAACAAACATGCCAGTCACCCCCAAAGCGAAACTCGAACCGATCGCTCCAATTACGCCGCCGAGAACAAAGAAGCTAATAATCCGTCCGACATGAAATAGCAACTGTGGCTTTACTTTGTCGCCAGTTTGCGCGAATGTAGCCGACATCGATAATACCAATCCGCCTACGACTGCCATGCACGTGGACAAGGAAGCAATAATGCCAACAAAGAATGCGGTGCCGTATGTTACCTTATCGCTCGTAATAAGATTCACGATACCGAGCTTTTGCAAAAGGATAAACAAAGCGATGAAGCCAAGGGCGATCGGTACGGCAATCTTAAAGTCTTTCCAATTAACAGAGGTTACGGGTTTGCTAGTTACGACAGTATAGCCATGAGGCTGCAGCGTCTGGCTCAATTGCTCGGCGATTGTTTCGGGGGAATCGGTATCAAACCTGCCTGTAACTTCAACGGAGCATGTTGCCAGAGTTGCCTTAGCTTTCTCTATCTGAGGCAAGTCCTGTAATTCGCTTTCAGTAAGAAGTACGCAAGCTGGGCAGTGCATGCCTTTGACATGGAATGAGTATGTTTTTGTTTCACGCATATTATAGTTTGGCGTTCTTAAGCCTCAGAGAATTAACCACTACGGTAATGCTTTCAAAGGCCATAAGCGCACCGGCAACCGCCGGACTGAGCGTCCAACCGTAGAATGGGAACAGGATACCGGCGGCAATCGGAATGCCAATGGAATTATAGCCAAACGACCAAATAAGATTCTGCCAGATCGTTCGGTTGGTCTTGCGGGCCAGATTAAGCGCTTCGGCAACTTTGCCGATATCGCCGTTAAGAAGGACGATATCCGAACTCTCAATCGCAATATCAGAGCCGTTGCTCATGGAAATGGCCACATCCGCTTGGGCAAGAGCCGGAGAATCATTAACGCCGTCGCCGATCATCGCAACTTTTAAGCCTTCTTTCTGCAAGTCAGAGATAATCTTCAGCTTGTCCGCAGGCTGCACATCGCTAAAGACTTCGCTGATGCCAAGCTTGTGGGCGACTTTTTCACTTGTCTTCTTATTATCGCCGGTCGCCATGATCATTCGCAAGTTCAATTTTTTGAGCTTGGCGATTTCCGCTGCCGCCGTTTGCTTGATGGTGTCGTGAATCTTAATGAGCGATAATACTTCTTTCTCACTAGCTAAGTAAAGCTCGCGGCCGCTTGCAAAGCGGTCAGTATTAAAATTATCCCTGATGTGCTTGGGCGTAAGGCCAGTGGCTTCCGAAACAAAATCAATTGAACCAAGATAATAGGCCATGCTCTTATATACTCCAGTCATGCCCTTGCCGGGAATCTCAGTTACCTTCTTAAGCGTTAGCTCTGACGTTTCATGTTCCTCTAGCCACTGCCTCATGCTTTGGGAGATCGGGTGGTGCGACGCTTTGGCAAGCGACAGGGCAAGCGAACGCTTGAAAGCAGTTTCTTCAATGTCGCAGGCATGATCCGTGTCTTGGCAAAAGATTCCTTCAATAGAGAGCTTGTTTTCCGTGAGCGTTCCGGTCTTGTCAAACACAATCGCCTGCACTTTGGAAAGCTTTTCAAGGCTCTCGGCGTTCTTAATCAGGATGCCGCGGCGAGCGCCTGCGCCTACCCCCGTAATGATCGCTGTTGGCGTGGCAAGGCCAAGCGAGCAGGGGCAGGCAATGACCAATACTGCCATCGTTGAAGACAAGGCCAAAGCTATAGCGCGATCAAGGCCAAGGCTGCCGGGGCCGAATACCAGCCACGCGATTATGGTTATCAACGCCAGCACTAAAACGACGTAGACAAATACGCCCGAGATTTTGTCAGCGATCCGTTCAATCGGCGCTTTTGAGCTTTGCGCGCTTTCTACAATCGAGATGATATGTGCTAAAGCGGTTTGGGTGCTGTCTTTCTCAACCTTAATCTTGAGCAAACCCTGAAAATTCTGCGTTCCGGCAAATACAGTGTTACCGATAGTCTTATCGACAGGAATGGATTCCCCTGTAAGGTTCGATTCATCAAGGCTACTGCTGCCGTATACAATTGCGCCGTCTATCGGCACTCGCTCGTTGGGCTTGATGATCACGATATCTCCGACCGTAACTTGCTCAATTGGCAATTCAAGTTCTTTGCCATTTCTCTCAACCAGCGCCGACTTACTGGATAGCTCAGCCAGCTTTTTGAGCGCCTCGTTGGTTTTCCTCTTAGCCTTAGCTTCAAGGTGCTGGCCAAAAGCGATAAGTCCGATCACGACAATAACGACGTCATAAAAGTTGGAATGGACATCCAAGTAGCGGGATAGCGGCACTTCAAAGGCGGTTACCGCAAAGGAATAGATAAAAGCGACAACCGTTGAGATGCCGACGAGCGTATCCATGCTGGCAACGCCGGTCTTCAGAAATATCCACAATGAGCGGATATAGCGGCGGCCGATGCCGAACAAGACGAAGGTCGCGAATATCGGCATGAGATGATGAGCCGCTTCGTATACGGTCTCGCTCATCGGATCAATCAGGTTGTTTTGCGCCAGTACTTCCCATGCCATCATGGCAAAGGAAAAGATAATCATGGGAATAACGAACTTCATCTCAAAGGCCATTTTCTTCTCATGGCTGTCAGGCGAGCCTTTTGCGTCCGCTGAAACCGCATTGGTATCCACCAAGCTGTATCCAAACGGAGTAATCGCGGCGTTGAGCGTATCAAAAGCCACAGGCCTGTCCGCAAAGGCAACGGTCGCCTTTTGGGCAGGCAGGTTAACCGAAACCTTATCTATGCCGGCAAGCTTGCCTATGTTTTTCTGGATCAGGGAGACGCAGCTGGCGCAATGCATTCCTTTGACGCTGTAGGTTTGTTCCATATGCTATTTGCGCTTTAGGCGGTAGACTTTGAGAATTTCGGCTTGGGCCTTTTTCTCTTTTCCTTGCTTTACCTGGTTTACTACGCAATTAGTGAGGTGGTTTTCCATGAGCACGTCCTCAACGCCCGACAGAGCCTGCTTAACGGCAGAGGTCTGGGTAATGATATCGATGCAGTAGGCGCTCTTGGTCACCATGTCTTGCAGGCCGCGCACTTGGCCTTCAACGATCTTGAGACGGTTAAGGAGTTTTTTCTTGTCTAGTTTCATATACTCCCAGTATATACCCCATGGGGGTATATGTCAAAACGCTATTCTACTGAAACTACCTTATTAGCAATTTTTATTCGTGATTGGAGAAAACCCATTAACTCTCTTTTTTCCTCATTTGATCCTTCTTTCAAGATATATTTCATATACACCTTCAGATCAATATCCGTATGCTTGGCATTAGGATCGCTCTGTTGCAGTACTCCTCTTTGGAACTTGTTGAATCGTTTCAGTTCATCTTCAAATTTATGCTGGATGCCCTTTTGATTAAAGTCCATTTTGTCTATCAGTTGTATTAGCTGGCTGATAAGTTCTTCTTCCCGTAGATAACTGTTCTTACAAAATCTATCTTTGCCACGCCCGCATCCATAATAGATATATTTTGTTACGGTGCCATTCTTTAGTTGCTTGTATTTTTCCTCGGCGCATATGGATGATCCGCATAAGCCGCAGATAAGTAGTCTCGTGAAGGCGAATTCCTTACTTTGCTTTATCATATGATCTCGCGACAGCCGTTTCTGTACCTCGTCAAATAATTCTTTGGTAATAAGCGGCTCGTGTTTTCCTTGGTACCAGTTGCCCGAATTCTTGGGATATTCAAAGACACCGTAGTAGAAGGTATTGGTTAATGCTCGGTAGACGTTACCGAGGGAGAAGTCGTGGTTACTGATCGTTTTGAAGTTCAGCTCGAACTTGAGCCAGTGGTATATCTTTCGTCCGGACCATTTATCGTATCCGACTTTTTCAAACATGCTCTTGATGATGTGAGCACGCTCTGGATCAAGTATTGGCATGCACTTACGATCCATGAGTCGCTGACTTAGGTAGCCTGTCGGCGGCTGGTTTGGCCATAGCCCCATTTCTACTCGTGTTCTAATTCCTCGTTTCACGTTAACACCTCGATTATCGTTTTCAAGCTTGGCTTGCGAGCCAAGGATCATGAGAAGGAACTTTTCATTAGGCGAGTTGGTGAAGCGTTGGCCATAGGTTCGTATCTCTTTAAGGATGCCAGCGTCCATAAGATCAACAACCTTTCCAAGGTCGCCAGCGTTTCTCGATATGCGATCCGGTGCCCAGGTCAGGATGCCGTTATACTTGCCGTCCTTTATCTCGTTGATAATTTCATTAAAAACCGGCCGCTGGCCGGTTTCTTTGGCTGAATGGGATTCCCGCTTCATGCAGACAATCTCGAGGTTCTCTCGTTCGGCTAGCTGGAGCATCTCATTAACTTGGCTATCTATGGATAGCACCTGCCGTTCTTCCGACTCTGTGCTCTTACGCGCGTAGAGGCAGTACTTAACAGGTATTTCTGAAGTGCTAGGTACAGCACCAAAGCGCTGGGTCGTCAAAGGCTGTTGCATAGATGTGTGGTTACTAATTAGTTATTCCACTACATCAATGCCGCAGACCCGCACACTAGTCTAGTTGGTAAGCTGTTGGTAACTAAGCCTTCATAAGGCTCTTTGTTTAAGCTAGTATTCAGTGGACTTTTAGCCTCTTTTCGGCTAATATGAACATTAACAACTTAATAGCATTGGCTTTTAGCCAAATGCCTAACCCCGAAAGTTATTCTTCGGATATGGCATAAAATCTCACGACAATACTGATCCCCACGATCAGCTACTTGTCGTGAGTCATACCTGGAAACGGGTATGGGACCGTAAGGTCCAGCTGGCGTGGGGTTTTGTGTATCTCCGCCTGCTCCTTACAACTATATTATTTTATGAAATTCAAATCATTAAGACCCTTTATTAAATTTCTGATTATTGCATTAGGAATCTTCCTAGCCCTTTTTATTCTTATTGGTGTTTTATCTCCGGATTCTCCATCAAATTCCGAAACTGGGCGTTCTCAGTCAATATCACAGCCAAGCAAAAATTCTGATCAGCCAACGGATACAAAACCGAATGTTCCTTATACAATAAAGAAAGAGGAGAACTTTAATGTTGGCATATTGATTCGAAAGAATTTCCGAGTTGTCATGTCTTCTAAGGCCACGGAGCAAGAAGTGAAAAGCGTCATTGATTATATTATTAGGGAAACGATTAATCGGGATAATAATATTGATGAGATTTCCGTGCTTGTGTACGACCGCGAAAAAGATGTGGACGGAGCATATACGCTTGCCAAGGGTGATTGGGCGTTTAACGGACAATGGGGATCTACGTCGCAAGATGCAGGACAGAAAAATGATAGGACAGGATACAAGACGAGTTATGATCTTAAAAAGCTACAGGCCGATGCAACAGACAAGCCTACCGATCATGAAATGGAAGTTTATAATTACTATTGGGATATATTAAATGAGCCAGGCAATCCAGCGGGAACAACGGTCGGTCCACTTTGGCTCGAAGATGCGAATCCATGGGAACGTGAACGTATGATAAAAGTTCTCAAGAAATATAATCTCTCTAATAAGCAGTTGGCTGATATCATCTCTAAGATTATAGAATGGCGATACAAATAAAACTCATTGGTCAACATTACTAATTTTGAAGAAAGGTTCGTTTTAGTTCTTCACCTTTTCGTCCAAGCAGTTCTTCATCGGTGAGCGCTTCTAAAGACTTGATCGCAAAATCCAAGACTTCGTTACTTGCCATAGGGGTACCGTCGTTATTCTCTGGAAAGCCATCTTCCCTCATGTTTCGGAAAATCCTAAGAAGCTGATCCCTGTACTCTTTCGCATCTTTCAGTGTCAGTGGACGACTTTTAGTGGGCGGTCGCGCCTGGCTGCGTTCTGGCATGTAGCGCTTATTATTATTCTGTAGCCAAAACTTAATAGCACCAAGACTTTCTCGGTTGATTAACGTTACGAGTTTAGTCTCAGCAAAATCATTAAGGTGGTCCTTACCTAATTCCAACGCCTTGGCAACTTCCGCCGCGAAGACGGGGTCGTCCTTTAACCACCGATAGATAGTGGCTCGGGCGACCCCGACATTCTTGGCGGCCGAGGAAAGGAAAGGTTTTTCACGAAGGATTTCAAGGAATTTTGATCGTGTACCTCTCCATCTCATATTAGAGCTTCTTGCGCTTCTTGCCCGTCAGTTTTTCCCAGCGAGCAAGTATTACCTCGGCATAGGTCGGAACCTTCTCCATGATGAAGCATCGCCGTCCAAGCTTTGTGGAGGCGATAAGCGTACTGCCTGATCCGCCAAACGGCTCAAGAACAAGCTGACCCCTTTTGGTCAGTATCTTGATGTACGGGATGAGGATCTCAATCGGCTTGGTGCCGAAGATAATGCCCTGCCCCGATGACTTCTCATCGGCGGCGTTGTAATCGACAAAATCGGTCGGGCAGTATTTCTTGTTTTTGCCATACGCCTCCCAGTGAGGTTTGCCCGCAATGGCAAATAAAGCTGTTTCGTATTCATTGTCTAAAAGCTCTCCTTCGCTTTCGAGGTTGAGTTCTTCCTGCTTGATGTCATCGCTCGTGCCAACCATGGCGATGTCATGCTTGGAGAAGAGTTTGTGGCTTCCTGCATAGCCTTGATTCCGATTTGGTAGGTGCCAGACAATCATGTTCCGCACCTTCCAGTATTTGTCCATCTCGCCCCAGATGGTGCGAATATTCTTCCAGTTCTCATAGCAGATGATGGAAAAATTAGGAGCTTGAACCTTTGAGACGTTGCCCATCCAGAGTTCCGTAAAGTTTTCAGGCAACACGTCTGTCTCAAGGTAACGACGATTCTTTTTAGCGCCAAAGCCTTCCGTTGCTTTGCCATGCTTAGTCTTGCCATGGAGATAATCCAAGATGTATGGAGGATCAGTCATTACCATATCCGCCTTATGTTCGCCCATGAGCTTGAGCATGTCCGATTCGATTGTTGAATCACCGCACATAAGGCGTGAACCATCCAAATCATACACATCGCCCTTTTGAACGGTAATCTCGCCGATGTCTAATTTGTCGAGTTCTTTCTTGAGGTCAAACTGCTCTTCGGTACCATCGTCTTCATCAAAGATCTTGTCCAGCTCTTCCGAGTCAAAACCGATGTCCTTAAGGAACGACTCGTCAAACTGAGCAAGTAGTTCAAGATCGAACTCGCCGTGGTTCTTGTTGAGGCGTATATTCAGTTCTTTTTCTTTTTCCAAGTCAGGAATGTCAACATACACTACCGGCACTTCTGTGTAGCCGAGCTTCTTGGCAATTTCCAGACGGAAGTTGCCACCGAGTATAACATTCATCCTTTCGTTGGCACTGTTGGCAATGAGCGGATCGACAAAGCCGAAGCGCTTAATGCTTTCTGTTAGCTGGTTAGCAGCTTCTTCGGACCAAGTGCGTGAATTATATTCATTAAGTTTTAGGTTATTAATCAAAACCATTTCAATTTTCAATTTATTGTCTTTCATATAGTTTTTTAATTAAAAAGCCCCGTTACACAGATAACGCCTCCCTCAATATGAAGAAGTTATCTGTGTAACGGGGCACGACCGAGGCAAGGCCTCTCTGGCGCTTAGCGCCTTCTATTACCTTTCGGCAATATACGTGATGCCACGTATAATATTCAGTTGTCAGTAAGAACGGTTATGTTTTACGTCGGAAACCCTTGAGCCATTTTTTCTTTCTTGACTGTAAGTGATCAAGCATATCTTGGCTAACTGTTATCGGTATTTCTTTCGGAATAACAATTCGAATCCTTTGACCGTGCGCTTCAGCTACTTCTATCTCTCTATGTACGTAATCTGGTAGATCGAGGGCGAAACTTGCTTCATTCCCGCGTTTATGGAATCGTATAATATTCCATCGGGCGGAAGTAATCCTTCCGCGAAGTAGTTTTTTAATTACCTCCCACCAGTTTTTTGGATTGCGGAATGTAGTAGCGTGTATCATGATATCGCGTAAAACAATATCATGATATTGGACTAAGCTAGTCATTAGTTAGTGTTTCTGATCCTTAGGCGGATTTGGATCATGGCCGAAACTATCTTTGTCACGAATGTGGTTCTGTCGATCATGGATAACTAATTCAGATCGGTTTCCTTGAGCCAGTGGTTTTGCAGCGTTAATTGCTGCTCCTTGAGTCGTGTGCAGGCTCGAAGCCCGCTTGTCACCAGCGCCTTTGACAGCCCAGCTGTTGTCGGCACGATGGGTGACATGAATATTCTTTCCCATGCTTGTAGAATTAATAATAAGTAACTATCGAATACCGCATGTAGGATTGGCCCATCTGCGCAGGGCAGATTCCTTCAATAGGCGGGCGATACTATTGGCCTCGCCGTGAAACCAAAGAAAGTGTCCCTGATTTCTGTCCCAGCATGGCCTGCGGTCGTGACAGTTAATTCTTTCCCCTAAATGTCCTGTTTCGCCGACGTCCACGATGTTGCCACCCGAAGTAGCGATGATATATATCCCCGGGACATCATTAAATGAGATATCCACAGAGTAGGGGCCAGTAAACTGGTGCCCCTGGATTAAAGCCGTTTGTGGCATAGTTCTGTAGGAAAACCGCTAAAATTAAGCATTTTACGGCTTTCAATTAATAATTAAAGTTCGCTATAAGAGTTTGATATAGCAAACATGTATTTCCAGTATAGGGCTAATTGGACGAATTGTCAAGGATTGCGAACTTGACTAACGAACAGATATCTATTATCATGATAATATGGAAAATATGACAACGTTAGGAGAGCGAATTCGTGCGCTTAGAAAGAAAAAGGAGCTGACGCTGGATCAGTTGGCCGAGAATAGCGGAGTGTCGAAAGCCTACCTTTCTCAGCTGGAAAATGGACAATCGGAGAGACCTTCAGCTGAGAATTTGTATAATATTTCTACTTCCTTGGATGTGACGATAGCCAGCCTGCTTGGCAAAGAACTCAAGTATGTAAAGAAAGATAATAATACCGATGATGCGCCGAATGGCTTGAAAGAAGCGATTAGAAAAAATAAATGGACGAATGAAGATATTGAGCCGCTCTTAAGCATTGCAATGCGAAATCAGAAAGGCCAAGATATGACTGCTGACGATTGGACTTACTTACATGAAACAATCAAACGAGTTATTGAATGATGCTATTGACGAAGCATTCATTATTAAAAGATGTCATGAGCTATTAACGGAAGTCGGAATAAAGTCCGCTCCGATTGATCCTGTGATTTTAGCCTCATGTCAGGGAATTAGCGGAGTAGTGGAAGAGGATATGGTAGCAGCAGGAATGTTAATTCCTGGAGATGAGAAGATCAAGATTGTTTTAAGGAAAAAAGACAGTACGGCGCGCAAGCGATTTACTTGTTGCCATGAAATTGTTCATACTTTTTTTCCTGATTTTCAAAAACAACCTCAAATGAGGACTGATAGCGAAGTCGGACGGTACGATAGAAATCAATTCGTGGAATATTTGTGCGATTTTGGAGCGGCTGAATTATTGATGCCGTCTTTTTTATTTATTCCCCTGCTTAATGAGCAGGGTTTTAACGTTGCGGCGTTACAAAGTCTTTCAAACCTATTCAATGCATCTTGTGAAGCGACCGCTATTAAGATGGTGAAAAGTAATCCTTCTAAGTACGCGATGGTAGTGTGGGTAGAAAAGCACAAGCCATCTGAGAAAGCGGCTGCTAATGGTCCTACCTTTCCGGGTTTTGAGCAATATACTGTTCCGAAGAAGCTGAGGGTTCACTCGGCTTATGGCTTTGAGGGTTATTACCACATCCCCAAAGATAAATCTCTGGAAGAAAGCGTTGGCATTATAGCCAAGGCTTTTAAAGAAGAAGATTTTGGAGAAGGTGAAGATACGCTTTGCTTTGGAAGCAAAACTTTGAAATGTTCAATTGGCGCGCTTTATTTACCTGGAACGACAGAAGTGCCACCCAGAGTCATCACGCTTCTTGAGAGGACATAACGTATGAATATATTCCTCTTATGGAGCATGCTGGATAACAGGGAAAAATCCTTTGTTATTTGGCTGTCATTTGTTCTTGTTTTGTGTTTGCTTAATAAAAAAATAAGAGAATCAATCTTTTCGCTCATGAAGGCTTTTCTCCAGTCGAAGATAATTTACGCCTTCCTTCTCGTATTGATATACTCGTTTACTCTAATTGTTCTTTTTTATAAGAGTAGTTTTTGGTATCCTGCGATGTTAAAAGATAGCATTGTGTGGTTTTTAGGAGCAGGTATTGTAATGTGGATAGGAAGTCCGGCAGTGAGTAAAGACAAAGACGCCATAAAAAAACTTTTAATCAGTAATCTGAAAATAGGTATTATCTTGGAATTTTTGATTTCACTGTACCCATTTCCTTTTTGGACGGAAATTATCTTAATTCCATTACTATTTTTTTGCATCTCAATTAGCGTAGTAGCGGACGCTGATCCAAAAAATAAACCCGCTAAGGTACTCGCTGATCGTATATTAAAGATTATTGGCCTCGTCTTCTTTGTTCAGTTAGCTATTCATATTTTTATAAATTTTCAAGATTTTATTTCACTAGAAAATTTAAAGACTTTCTTTTTCCCATTACTCTTAACCTTTCTTTTTATTCCGATGGTGTATATTTTTGCTTTATACGGACGATATGAAGTTTATTTTGTAACTTTAAATTTTTTATTTCGCAAGAATCCAAGTCTTTCTAGATTTATTAAAAAGAAAGTCATATTTACATGTTTTTTTAGTTTAAAGAAATTGAATAATTTTATTGAAAACTATCATCCTCTACTCATGCCAGCGAGTAATCAAGAAGAGGTAATAAATATTATTAATAGCTTTAAGAAGAGCTTTGGACAGGTATAGTGTATTTGGACAATCATGGTATAGTTATTTTACGGACGGAATCGTTGTTCCTGCTCCTGTTACTTTGGCCCTTAATTTAATCAAGTTTTTTATTGGTTTAATTAATATGGCTGTAATAACATTTACGTTGATTGGAGGGGCCGCTTGCGTGGTGGGCATTATATTACCTCCTCCCTTTGTACTATGGGGTTGTTACAATAATTTTTGTCTGTGTAAGCGGCACATGGGGGGAGTAATCCCCCCGCTCCACACTTCGTTTAGAAAATAAAGCTCTTCATAGTGTCTCATTTGTCTCATTTTTTAAAAAATTCTAAGACCCGAACGCCTCGACAGCCGATCAAAATGAATGCTAAAATACCCTTGTAGGAGCCGCTAATTCCCGTACTGAACACGGACGCTCCGCATCATTTGAAAAACTGGATAACTTCCAGTTTTTTTATTTTTCTTTGGAAGGATTGAAAGCCCGGAATCGTAATTCAAGCTCAAAATGTTGCTAGGTGTTTGATATGTTTGCGTTCCTGGGTTTAAAATAAAATCAAGTATGTTAAAAATCACTTGACGAGTTTTATTAAATTTGATATCCTAAATGTGCTACTATTATTAAGGTTTTTGCCTTATTTTTAGCTAAATTATGACCAAAGCCCAAGAAACTATATTAAACCTGTCTCGCAGTCGGAATCTAAAGGAGATGACCCTGCGGGAAATCGCCACGCTTATTGGCAGTCCTCACGCTCAGGTGGCCCGTTATCATATTACCCAGCTTCAGCGAAAAGGCCTGTTGAACGATCGTCTGGAGCCTGTTAGCCGGGGTGAGGGAGGCACATTCCTTTCTATCCCGATTTACGGAGCCGCCAACTGCGGCGTAGCGACCCATTTCGCCGATCATCATATTGATGGATACCTTCGCGTGTCGCCTTCGGTAGTTAAAGGATACAGCGCCGAACAACTCATTGCCATTCAGGCGGACGGTGATTCAATGAATCGTGCGAATATCCATGGTAAGTCGATCGAAACGGGCGACTACGCTATCGTTGATACCGCCAATCGCAATCCGGATAATAATGAATATGTAGTTTCTGTTATCGATGGCGTGGCAAATATAAAAAAGTTTCGAAAGGATTCCGCTAGTAACCAGATTGTTTTGATATCAGAATCCTCTCAGGAGTTTCCTCCAATAATTATTCACGATGATGATTTACCGGACTATTCGATTGCCGGGAAGGTCGTCCAAGTTATTAAACAAGTTACATAAATGTATGGCAAATTATCATGTCGCCAAAGACAAAGAATCCGGTGATTGGAGGGTAAAACGCGAAGGGGCTGAACGAGCCAGTAGCTTTTCATCCACGCAAAAGGAAGCAGAAAAAATCGCGAAGCAATTATCCAGTAGCTCTGGGGGAGGTGAAGTAAGAATTCATGGTTTAGATGGTAAGATTCGTGATAGCGATACGGTTGCCCCTGGGAATGATCCCCATGCATCTATTGATAAAAAACACTAATGGAAAACACTATTCAAAATGCGTTTGAGAGATTGATTCAAAGTGAATTAACTTTGACTTCAACGCAAATTTCTCGTGGATCTACGAGTCATAATTATATTCGTGAGCTATTGTCAAACAAGAATACTGAAGACTCGTCTTTCCCAAGGCTTATTGACGGGGATTTTCTTAGTGGATCGTATGCGCGAGGCACTAAGATTCATCCACTCGATGATATCGATGTCATGATAATTATGGATGGTACGGGTCTTTCTCCTATTAGTGAAGGGGTGATTGTTGATGCTGATGTTCGAGGAAGTGGTGATTCTAACAACCCTCTTCTTGCGCACTTAGGGGCCGATAACCGTCTTAGTTCTCGTAGAGTTTTAGACTTATTTAAACTGGCTTTACAAAAATCACACCCGAACTCGGAAATTAAAAAGCATGGTCAGGCGATAAATGTATGGCTTGATTCATCGGGTATGGGCATTGATGTTGTTCCATGTATGCATATCGTACCTCGGGATGGGTCTAGGGATTATTATTATATTCCTATGGGAGAAAACAGTGATCAGTGGATGACTACCAACCCTAAAATAGATAAGGAAATATCAGATAGCCTGCACGAAGAGCATAATAAGCTCTTTAAAGGTTTTATTCGTTTGATAAAATATTGGAATAAGGTTAGTAATCGCAATCGATTACAATCGTATCATCTTGAAACCGTAGCCTGGCACACCTTTGACAGTTATGAAGGCAGAGCCTTTACTTATGAAGATGCTCTTATCCATTTTTTTTCAGAAGCAACGGCCCAGTTAAGTATCTCTTGTGCCGACAAGACCGGGCTAGGCGGACCAATTGACTCATATTTACAACCTCTTGATCGTCAAAACTCAATAGCAGAGATAGAGAAGGTTTTGAATATTTTACGAGAAGCTTATCACCATCCTCAAACAAATGAAGCGATAAGATTGATAGCATGGAAGATGATCTTTGGTGAAAAATTTATTATTTAATATGGATACTGAAGCAAGAAAACAAGGTGTTGAGCTTAGCATGTTAGCGAAGCTTCTTTTTGATAAAGGTGTTGCGCTTTGGGCATGGGTATTATGGATTGAAGTCGCGGCCGGATTATTAGCCGCTGTCAGCGGATTAATAAATCTTTCCGACCAATGGAGCATTATTTTAGCGATTATAGGATTTTTACTTTTAGCTAGTGCTTATTATTTTAAAATCCGTTTTGAAAACATATACGACAATGCCGAGACAATGCGAAGACAATCAGTGCTTACTGATGCATTAGGGTGGCCTATCGGTAAAACTCAGTTTAGCGAATGGAGATTACTCGCAGGGAAAAAAGTAATTGCAAGATTGGAAACAACAGAGGAGGATCCCGATTATTTTGCAACAAAAGTAGACATAGGAGCAAAAAGATTTTTAGAAATGACTCAGGAATCAGCCTTTTGGACGAGGCACCTATATTGTTATCTAAGAAAAATCGCTTGGATATTTTTTGTTGTTGCAGTAATATTCTTTTTTCTAGTGCTTACAACTGCAGCTACTGATGTTGTTTCAAGAGGTGTAGCACTTAAGGTAGTTTATGCGGTTTATTTATTACTACCTCTTGTGCTAGTTGTTGATGTATTGGGTTGGGCAATTAGACTGGGAAGGCTCATTAATTCAATCGGCCAGATTGAGAAAGATATGGAAAAATTGTCTAATGAAAATCCGCTTGACGAGAAAAAAGTTCTTCGCCTCGTTTTTGAATATAATTGCCAGGTAGTTTCGGGGATTCCAATTCCGGGTTGGGTGTTTAAAAGACAACATGATTATATCGCTGACCTTTGGAAAAAGAATCAATAATATCTATGAATAGAAATGAGTACCTTAGTGAAAGGCAAGTGTTAATCAATCTTGAGGCCGAGGCCTATAGAAGTTTTGATAAAACGCTTATAACAGTTTCTTCTGGAGCAATAGCTTTATCTATTGGCTTTTTTGGTAGGGTTGATATTACTCACTTTAAAATTTTACTATTAAATAGCTGGTTACTGTGGTTGTGCTCTATAATATTGCAGTTAATATCTTTATATATCACTCCAAAGGCTATGCGAGAAGAACAGGCAATTTTAAATGAACGATACTTGGGTTCTCCTGAAAGAAAAAATAAGTTTGTAGGCAGACCTAGTATATTCAACCTTCTTTCTTTAGGTGCCTTCGGTCTTGGAACTGTATTATTTATTATCCTTGTAATGATAAATTTTTAAATTATATATATGAGCGACGAAACAAAAGTCTATGAAGACGGAGAAAGAAAAGGAGGAGAAGCTCCTTTACGTTCTGTAGAAGCCCCATCTCCAGACCAAGAAGACGCTAACTAATTTACCGTCGTACAGTGTCTCATTTGTCTCATTTTTACGGAAACCTTAAGACCCGAACGCCTCGACAAGCCTTCTGAGACAATGTTAAAATACCCTTGTAGAAGCGGCTAATCCTCGTACTGAACACGGACGCCCCGCACTGCGTCCTCCGAAGCGTTAGCGTAGGAGGAGTTAGCTCCCGTTATCGGGAGACCCGAAGGCCCTAGAAAAATGCCTAAAAAAGACCAAGCTCCAAGCTTGGTCTTTTGAAGTTTCTAAAAGAAGTTTAATAGTATTGATATTATTTGCATAAAATGATATAAAAGTATATCCCGCTTTGGGATCATATCTCCTTTGGAGATAGGGAACTTTAACAAAGAAAGGAATTGTCCATATGAAACACGATGGAACAGTCCATAAAACACTAGTCAGTCCAGGCCAGTTTATAGAGGTACAGAAAACTTTACTGGATGGAATACCCCGTTATTTGTGGGAAGAAACAGCCCAGGCAATAATCGGCAATAAAAAAGCTTTCTTAAAGGGAATTAAGAAAGTATTCTCTTCATTTGCCACTCCTTACGAAAAAAAGGTTGCCGAATGGGACGAATTTTATAAAAAATATTTTGGAATAGATATCTTCGAATCGCCTATTTTGATGAGTCCGAAAAAAGAGGGCTTAGACCGTCTCCTGATTCGTGCCAAGGGCCTTACGCCGGCAAAGGTTGCAGCAGTTGTCAGCAAATATATCCCGCTTGACTATGAGCATCTTATTCCAGCGAAAGAGACCTGGCTTAAAGTGATGCTTCACGGAGCAAAAGAGCCTGTCGGAGGGTACACTTTGGATGACAGCGACATCATAAGCGATGAGAGGCCTGCGGAATCGTATGGATGGTGGGTCCAGGATCAAACGGGGGGAGCTGATACTGATTTGGTTGGACAATCTGCCCACGATTTAAAAAATAAAATTATTTACAGTGACTATTCTTTTACCACATTGATGGAAGAATTTTTGTTGATGTTAAAATATTTCTCAGAAGGTAAAAAGTATTTGGAACATACGAGCGCTATCCTTTGCTGCGGGTCCTTTCTTTACACTGGAAAGAATGAAAAAAAAGTAATATGTCTGCATTATGAATCTGAGTATGAAGGAGCTATCGTAGTTGATTATACTGGCTTTAACAATGCTCATATGAACAGAGCATCCGGACGCAGGATAGCTTAAAAGCAATAGACATTACTTGGGTCACCATGACGCCTCAGCGGTCTACGACGATTATTGCGGAGGTATTTTATATGTAGGTAAACAAAAATAATTAGTAAAGCGGGATTGCAATGCAATCCCGCTTTTTTAATATATGCTTACTGTATAAATTCTTTTAATACAGATTTTATTTCTTCTTTACTTGCACCTTCAATTTCTTCGTCGCTGTCTGTATACTCAAAAAAATCATCAAATGTACCATTCCATCGCCCCCATTGTTTTTTGGTAAGGATTTTTAGAATACCGTACGATATTTTATGGAAAGATTTTTTTGCTGATGCTGATGCCTCTTGAAAATAGCTTCTTATTATTTTGGTGCTTATTTTTAGAGCAGCAGCATACTCAGCAATTTTTTCGTCGGATACTTCCCCGCCTCTTTGTTTAAGATGTTTTTTTTGTGCTGCCATGAGTTGTTCAGCAATGGCTTCTTTTTTTGCTTGTTTCATTTTTTTTGTTTGTAATGTTAAGGAACCACTTGATCGGCTGGTTCAAATTCCGATACAAAAAACAACCTCCTTGAGGTTGTTTTAGAATATTTAAGATTCCCTAGGGAGAAAATTACAAACACTCGGAAACAACCTCAAGCTTTGAGATTGTCCGACGACGCATGGTAACGATGTTTGTAATAGGTAAAAACATAGTATGGGGACATTAGCAAAGGAAAGGGGAAAAGTCAATAAGTAGGATATAGGCGATAATAAAGAAATTCTAAATCTTTTGAATACTGAGCTCTACGCTCGGTTTTTTCTTTTATCTAAAAAGATGGGAATATAGTATAATATGATTACCGAGTTGGGGGGGGGTAAAAGAGCAAGCATGCCAAAGCGGCTTTATTCTTAAACCATGCTAATTATATGTTTGGATTTAATACGGAGCGCAGCGACGCCTTTAATGTCTATCTTTTCGCAGCCTCTGCTTTGGGGCTAGGCATAGTTTTTAACTATCTCTTTTTTGATAAGTATGTTGGGATCTCCGTATTTATTTTTGGAGTACTGGCTATTGCCGTAACAGCGCTATTAAGCGCTCGTATCGGCTCCGCCTATCGTTCCGCAGTTCCTTATGCCGTTGCCGCCCTCTGTTTTATGGCCATGGTCGCTATTCGAGATAGCGAATTTCTTACTTTTTTGAATATTGTTGCCAGCTTAGGCTTACTGTTGTTAGCCGCTCAGGAAATGCAAAAAAAACGTGTCAGCGATTTTAAGATCTTGGATTATATAGTCACGGTAGTTACTATTCCCTTTCGCATTTTGAGTCGTTTTATTGCCTCCGTACTTTTCATCAGCCGTCCTTCGGGAAGTTCATCCGGAGCGGTTATTAAAAAAGTACTCGTTGGTATTGTGATGGCCATTCCCTTTCTTCTTTTCTTCGGGATATTATTTATGTCGGCTGATGCCGCTTTCAAGCAGTTTGTTGATTCAATCTTCCAATTTCATATTCCCGAGAACATTTTTGCCCAAGGAGTTATTATCGCTGTAATAACAGCGGCTTGTCTTGGAATATTTGTCTATTTATTTAACATTCCCGCGCGCAAAGGCGAGGAAAATACAAGGGAGCTTGGTTTTAAAAAAGAGGCCGCTCATCGCAGTGTTGAAGTCAGCGTTTTTTTGTGGCTTATTGCCGGATTGTTTGCCCTGTTTCTTATTTTTCAAATTGCCTACTTGTTTGGCGGGGCGCTAACTATTTCTCAAGAAAATTTCACCTACGCCGAATATGCCCGCAAAGGATTTTGGGAGCTTTTGGTTGTTTCCTTTTTTACGTTGCTTGTTCTATTGGTTATGGACATGTACACAAAAACAAAATCTTCTCGATTATCTTGGTTTATTTTTCCCGGCTTTGTGCTCGTAGTTGAGACTTTGGTTATTGTTGCTTCGGCTTTCAAGCGATTGATGTTGTACCAAGAAGCTTATGGCTTAACAACGCTGCGCTTATATGTCCTAGGCTTTATTATTTTCTTAGCCCTTGTATTCGTAGTATTGGCATTTAAATTGGTTCGTGAAAAAGAAGATAGATTTTTTGCCTTCAGTACACTTTTGTTGATGATTGGTTTTTTAGCGGTTTTTAATGTAATAAATCCAGATGCTTTCATTACCCAGAAAAATATTGACCGTTTTGAAAAAATAGGAAAAATTGATTTGCACTACATAGGAACTATGTCTGCTGACGCAGTTCCACCCCTTCTTGCATTTTCTGAACGGATAACTGGCGAAGACAAAAATACGCTGCAGGCTAAACTCATGGTTAAAAAAGACGAGCTAGAACGTATGGCCAGTCATTGGGAATCATTTAATTTCTCTCGCAGTACGGCCTTGAAATTATTGAGAAATAATTAGTCTTTCAGAAATTGTGCACATGCCTAGTGTAAAAATAAAAAAAGACCTTTTACCCAAATCCTATTGGAAGGTCTTTTTTCCTTTTTTGCTTTTCCTAACCTTTTTTAAGTTTGCCGGCGGCCTACATTATACGCTCATGGCGCCTTTTGGGGAAAAAGTATTTCCCCTGTGGCTTGTTGGTATCATCATCGGTTTGGCAAGTATTGTGCAAATGATTTTTGATATCCCTGCCGGCTATATTCTTGATAAGTATGGCTATAAAAAATTACTTACCATAACAACCGGCATATTTTTTGTTGCCAGTTTGGTTTTTCTTTTTGGCGCAACTCCCTTGTCTTTTATTTTTACTTGTTTAGTGGCTGCTTTCGGCTGGCTTTTTTTCGGTCCAGGCACTAATGCTTATACCTTGGTTCAAGCGCCTAAGAAAATGGTTGGTCGCTTCGTTGCGACGCGCGATGTCTTCGCTTCCTTGGGAATAGTACTGAGCAGCGCCCTCGTTGTTTTTGCTGTTCGTTTTGAAACACAGGTTACAGGATTGATATTATGCGGCCTATTTTTTATCTCCTTTATAGGAATAGTATTGTCTCCTAAAGAAAGAACAGTTTCTGTACAGCATGATTCTTCCGAACATCAAGGCCTTAATTTGAAATTCTTACGCAAAGCTTGGAATTCTATTATTGTTTTAAAGCCTGTTAGTTTCATGCTTATTAGCACAAGTCTTATATCCGCTATTTTTTATGCCATTATTTGGTTTGTTGTCCCGCTCTTATTGGCACACACTGAACAAGGAGGCGTTCTTGGCATAGGGTTAGCGGTGTTTGATTTTTCGGTAGTCGCTCTCGGCTTTATATTGGGAAGAATAGTAGATGCTTATGATAAAAAAATACTAGTCATATGCGGACTTATTATTTTTGCCGTTGCTGGAACATTATTGGGTTTTAATTTTGGGGCCTTATTTATTCTTCTCGGCTTTATCGCTGCTACCGGAGAGGAGCTAACCGGCTTATCGCTTTGGGCTTGGCTCTATGCAATCGATAAAGAGAAGAAGCATTACGGTTTAATTTCCAGCTCCATAAGTTTATTCGATGATATTGGCTGGGCGATTGGTCCCGTTGTTGCTGGTATTCTCTATACCGTAGTCGGACCCACTTTTACGATTGCTGCCGGCGGATTATTAATCTTCTTGAATTTATTTATATTCTACATGTTTGTCGACCCCTTTGCCTCAAGGCCGCCGCATGTATCTCACTTGCCCCAGTTTCCGCATCATCAACGGCATAAAGAGTAGGGTCTGCCCTTAAAATATTTTAGTAATGATAGCATCAACTCTTTTTTTATACCTTGCGTATAAAGCATATATACAGCATCCAGAGCCAACACCAATAATGGCGCCCCACACAATATCGTACGGCCAATGAACGCCGCAGAAAATTCGAGCAATTCCCATAAGCGCACTCGCGATGAGCAATGCTATGCCTAGTTTTTTATTAAAAAATACAACGGCGGTTGAACAGGCAAAAAAGAATAACGCATGTCCCGATGGGAAGGATTGAAATTGCTCTATTCGCGGAACGAGGATGAGCGGCGTTACATCGGACAAAGCCACAAAGGGGCGCGGTGCTTGATAGAATAAAACAATAATAGATTTTATGACGAAACGTGCAAAGAGTCCCGAGGCGAGGGCGACCATAATCATGCGGCGATGATGAGCGCGCCTATGTCGCGGGTAGAAATAAACAACAATTCCTAAGAGCGCGATGGCATAGGCGACGAAATCAGCTAATAAAATTCCGGTCCAGTCGAGGAGGAGGGAGTGATGGGAATAGCCGTTGATTAATTCAAAAATCCAGAGGTTATTAAGCATTTTAATAGCATACCCTTTTTTTGAGGGAAGTAAAAGGGTATAATAGGGTAAATATATGGACCCACGATTAAATCATTTTACTAAAATAGATACAAGCATCGAGCATTATGACGGCTGCCCGGCATTTATTGAAATAACCGGAGCAGCATATACGCGTCCTTTATATAATAGTTCTATACCGTGCTATTCAATGTGTGCTTCATTTTTTAAAAAACGCCAAGGAGATTATTTGTCCCTTGTCGCAGATCAGAGAAAAATAGGACGTGCTGTTATTGAAAAATTTTTAAAGAACGAGAGCGATATATTAGATGTATATAACAAATGGCTGGGGAACTTCAGTACTCTGATGGATTATTTTAGAAATAAATTTTCCGAAGATCTTTCAAAACTCAGCAACGATGAACTCTCTGAATGGTCAAACAATTTAACCACTTTTTATAGAGACACCATTCAAATGCCGGGATTCAGCGACGGTTATATGTTTTATGCCGACAAGCGCCTTGATGAACTTTTGACAGCATATTGCAAAGAAAGGGATATTAAAAATAGAATGGAGCTTTTTGCTATTTTGGCCGCACCGACTGAGCCTTCGTTTTTGAATGAAGCCGAAAATGATTTGAAGCGTATTGGCCAGCTTTGCGTAGCTTCTGGATATGATCAAAAAAATTCTTTGTTAGATTTCCTGAAGTCAAGAAAATCCGAATGCGTGTTGATAGAGGAACATATTAAAAAATACGCGTTTATTCAAAGCAGCTATGCCGGATATGTACCGTACACCCTTGAGGATGCAGTTGAGAAAATTGCAAAACTAGATTTAGATTCCGTGGATGATAATCATTTCCTTATAAATGAACAAATAAAAAGAAAGACTATTGAAGAGCATGATTTTACCAAAGAAATTTTAGCGATTGCTCGTTTAACAGAAATCTTTATTAAATGGCAGGACAGGCGCAAAGAGTATACGTTAACTGCCGTGTCGCTGCGGCAAAAAGTTTTGGATGAAGTTTCGCGTCGGACGGGAGTCTCTGATGAGGTTTTGGTATATGCTGAAACGGCGGAAATTTCCAAAATACTCGCGGGTTCCATTGATATAGATGAAATCGCGAATCGTCAAGACGGTTGTTTATTTTTTTATGAAAATGGCCGAACGGCAGCGATCGTAACAGGGACAGAGGCAATTGATTTTTTTGATAACTTGTCGCATATTGAGTTGAATGATGTTACTGAGGTAAAGGGATTGACCGCCTCTTTAGGTAAAGTATGCGGAAGGGCAAAAATTGTTATGACTGCGCAGCATATTAATGAAGTGAAGCCTGGAGATATTTTAATTGCACCGATGACTAGACCCGAACATACTGTCGGGATGCAAGCCGCAGCAGCAATAGTAACGGATGATGGCGGAATAACCTGCCATGCGGCCATTGTTTCTCGAGAATTAAAAAAACCTTGTATAATCGGAACAAAAATAGCAACCAAAATTTTTAAAGACGGGGATATGTTGGAGGTAGATGCGGATCATGGAATAGTTAGAAAAATATAATTTCAATATATGAAACCATACATTTTAATGCCGTTAGCAGAACTTAATACCAATGAAGGTTTGGCTCGCGCGTATGCTATGCGCCGAAGCTATGCTGATCTTGTTGCCACTCACGGTTTTGTTCCCCTTGGAATACCAACTAATATTTCTCTTTCTGACATTAAGGATTTGTATAATAATGCTGCCGGCATTTTATTAATGGGCGGGAATGATGTCGATCCTCGTTACTACAAGGAAGAGAAGAATGGTTCAATAGAGCCGTATGACGCAGCCCGCGATAGTTTTGAAATTGATTTAGTGAAACAGGCAGCAAAGGATAAGAAGCCCTTAGTTGGGATTTGCCGGGGAGCACAAGTTCTGTGCGTTGCTTTAGGTGGATCTTTATATCAGGATATTGCCGATAAGGTTAATGAGGAAATTCATGCCTCAGTGCTTCCCCGCTATGAAGAAACTATCAATAAAGAAGATATTAAAGTAAGCTTGCAGCAAGATTCGCGCTTGGCGCATCTTCTTGGAAAGAATACGGTCAATGGTCCGTGCAATCATCATCAAGCAATACATACGCTTCCCGATTCTTTAGCGGCGGTTGGACATTCTCAAGCCGGAATCATAGAAGCCGTTGAAGCAATTGATCCATTGTGGTTTTGTTTTGGCATCCAAAGCCATCCGGAAACACGCGGGGGCGGTGATTTCGACAAGCTGTTTAATTGGAAAGAATAATTGAAGTATAAAAAACGCGGATTGCTCCGCGTTTTTTTGTTAGGCAATTTTTTTCTTTTGCCACAGATGATGGAGGATGGCGCAGGGTTCAATAATATTTGGATCAATAATGGTATAAAAAACGTTTAAACCTTGCTTGCGGGTATGAACAAGCCGGTTGTGTCGTAATAAAGCAAGATGCTGAGAAAGATTAGCTTTTGGCAATTTTGTAATTTTTAACAACTGTTCAACCGATAATTCTCTATGCTTGATATTATTAAGAATTTCTAGCCGTTTTTCATTAGCGAGAACCTTATATATCTTGGCATTTCGTTCAAAGGCTGCTTTGGGGAGTACTGATTCCATATAGTTTCAATATGCCGCAATTATATCGCAAGGCTTTTGAAAAATCAATGGATATAACTTGGGGATTGTTCTTCGCAATGAGCTTGTTTGTTAGCAAAACGAACTAACGCATATAAGAGGCTGGAAAGTCTGTTGAGGTAGGCGGAGGCTGCGTGCGTGCTGTCGTTTCCCTTTTCTTGTATAACACCAACAAAGGATCGTTCGCAGCGGCGGGCTATTGTACGCGTAATATCAAAATAAGATCCAAGAAGTGAAGCGCCCGGCAGATAAAAACTTTGCGGCTGCGGCAACCCTTCTGTAAGCCGGCTAATATTTGTTTCTATTTCTTTAACTCGTTTAAGCGAAAGGCCAAGGTCTGCGCCGGCAACTTGCGCCTGTATAGTAAAAAGGCTTTCTTGGGCCTGTAGGAGTATTGATTGTATGTACGGCGCACTCTCATGACTCGATGAGGCGTTGATCGATCGGCATAAACCAAGCCAGCAATTCAGCTCATCAAGCGTGCCAAGTAGCTCAAACATTGGATTGTTTTTCAGCAAGCGTGTGGTATCTCCAAAAAGAGCGCTTGTCCCATCATCGCCGCGGCCGGTATAATAATTTGTTTTCATAATTCGCAAGCTCCGCCAGCGCAAGCAAGTTCCCGTTTCATTTCGGTTTCATCCTGCGCTTCGTAAGAGACTATTTTTGAAAAATCTAAGCTAAGGAATTTTTTTTTCATTTCTTCATAGCGCTCCTCATCGATTGCTTCGTATGGAGCCAGCTGATAGACGTGGTTGGAACGAGGCAAGAATGACAAGCCGCCGACAATATTCCAATTCTCGTAAACCCAATTAGCAACTCCTATCCATTCTTCTTCGCCAACAGAAACTGTAACTGAGGGGTTGTGTTCAGTAAAATGCTGTTTTACTTCTTTCCAATACGTAAGCATATCAATGGCTGACAAGTTATCTTTATATATAGAGCCAGCTGGCGACTTAACAGGAAATTCAAAGACAAAGGTTGTCGCACTTTCGGTTGCTTGCCCTACTTCTGGCTGGCAGGGAACGCCTTGGTCGCGCAGCATTTTAAAAAGCGCATCGGTTGCAGAAATTCTAATTCGGCGTATGTAGAATGGCGCATGTCGTGGATGCATTCCGGAGGCGCAATCAACTAATTGGGAAACGGTACCCGAGGGTTTAACGCAGGTAACGCAGCTTGATGCCGGAATGCCGAAACGTTTAGCGTACATGCGGTTAGTGCGTACTGCCTCCCGTTTTAAAACATCTAAGACTTCGGCTTTTCTAACTGTCGGGCAATCCCACTGACCAGTAATAGAAACTCCAAGTAGGCGCTCAGCTTCGCAATTTTGTTTCCATTCTTTGGAAAGATAAGGAAAGTGAGTAAGCGTTGATTGATAGGTTCCTATAAGGGCGGCCAGGCGAGCTTTTTTTAAGAGCATTGATTTGGTGTCCCCGGCTCGGGCAACCACTTCTGATAAATTACAGAATTGTTTTGATTGCAAAATTATTTCTCCGCAGGGATTCGTACCTATGAGCCCAATAATTGTAGTGCCGTCAGCATTAAAATATCCGCCTTTCTTTTTTAATAAACGGAGGCGCCTCGCCGGTAAGGTTGTTGCGAGCGAACCGCGGTTAAAGATCCCGCGTTCGCCGGAGCCTGATTGCGCAAGAGCCAGCCATTCTTCAAGAAATGTTTCGCTAGTTGGACGACGGCCGTAGACAGCGGAATTATTAGCCAGCGAGCGTTGCGGTTCAGTTAAATAAAATTGGCCTTTTTTAGCATCGCGAATATCTTGATCATCAAGATCGGATAAGGAAATCATAGCGCTGCGCCGTACCCCGCCAGCGACAACGCAATCGCCTATCATGCAAATGATATCGTGCAGATCTATATTTCTAAGGCGTTTGCCTTGCCGGCTTAATATTTTACGGCGCGCAAATTCAAGGAGGCGTTGCAGCGGTTCGGGGCCAGAGCTTTTGCCGCCCATGGTTTTTAAGCGGGCGCCGGCCGGGCGCAGGTTAGAAAAATCAAAATCAATATCAAGCCCAGCTGCCCAGCTGCGCATGCCAAGGGCAAGAGCATTGGCCCAGCCTTCTTTACTGTCGCCAACAACATGGCGTTTCAATTTTTTTCCATTCTGCATTTCGATTTGTGGGAAGCGTTGGACGTTTTGACTTTCAACCGACCAGCCAACTCCTGTTCCGCACATCGATACATACATTATTTCGGCGATATCTTGGAATTGCTGGGGAGCGATATAGGAACAATTATAGGCGCAGACATTAGTGCTTTTGGCTGCCGGCCCCGCGAATTGCAGTAGGCGCATAGAAGGCATTACTTCTTGTTTCAAAATCGCTTCGCGCAGCTCAGCGTATTCTTGGGGGCGGACTTTTTTTCCTAATTGTTCGCGCATGAAAGCGATATATCTATCGACTGTTTCTATCCATGTTTCGCGACGGCGTTCACTTTCAATCCAGCGCGCATAGGTTCGGTAATAGACAAATTCTGACAGTGGATTTTTAAAGTAACGTTTGCTTTCGCTTGCTAGTTTTTTTACATGCTCAGGGATAGCGGCAGTATGCCGTCGCGCTTCCATACGTTGCTGCCTATAGAGGATATATGCCTTGGCAACCTTATGAAGGCCTTTAGACATGATCGCTTCTTCAACGATATCTTGGATGAGCTCAACAGTAGGAATAAAAGAAGTATCGTTAGAAAGTTTTTTTAAGCGGTTGAGATCAGTGAGAACGTGTTTGGCAACAGCGGCCGGAAAACCATCCTGGGCTTGGCCAGCGGCGCGAAATGCCTTAGTGACTGCTTGCTCAATGCGATTAGAATCAAAGGGAACAAGGCGTCCATCCCGCTTCTTAATGTTAGTAATGGAATTTGTCTTGTTCATAGAGATGGATTAAGCTTGGGTAGTAGTTCTTTGAGCCTATTAGCTTCAAAGCGCGGATTGGCGACAACGAGTTTGAAAATGAGCGGGCTAAGGAGGGCTCCTAAAATCACATTGCCTAAAAGATGATAAGCAGTGAAAGGAATTTGACCTATAACAGCCGATTGGAATGTTTGTCCGAAGAATAGGGGTCCTATTGATAAGCCGGTTACAATATCGTAGATAAGGGTTGCATAGACTGCGTGAATGGCATATTGAAAGGGACTGCCTTGGCGTTTTTTAAAGTACCAGGCGGAAAATATTGCTAACAAACCGTAGGCGGCAGCGGTAATAAGTGTCCATAGACCTAGCTTCCCCGTAACGGCGTCAAAAATCGCGATATTGCAAAAGGCAAAGAAAAAACCAGCTAACCAACCATATTGTTTGGCAAAAGGCATTTGCACGGCCAGAATTGCTTCAATATTCGGCGGTCGGAAAGGAATGAGCCGAAGCCCAAAAGAGAGGAGCCATCCGAGCAAGAACTTGAACCAACCCCCTTTCGGGGAAGACGTGACAGACATACATTTGTATGATAGTTTATTAGTATCGAAACAATGCAACTATTATAGCTCTAAGAAATTCTTTAGTCGAGGAACATTTTTACCCAATAATAACAAGGCTAATAAGAGTTATGCACAACTAATAGTGTTTAAATCTTTGTTAAACTACTATATATGGATATTCTAGCCCGCGGCCGCGCTTATATTTTTGGAATTGTGTATAGATGGGTGCTTAAGCCGGTGTTATTTTTAATGGAGCCCGAAAAAGTGCACGAAGATATGCTTATTCGGGGTGCGCATCTAGGTTCCTCGCCGTTGGGACGCTGGCTTATCCGCTCTTGCTTTTGGTATGGCAATCCCAAGCTCAAGCAGATAATCGCTGGCATTCATTTTCCTAATCCAGTAGGATTAGCGGCTGGCTTTGATAAAGATGGAAAATTAACCCAAATATTGCCGGGGTTAGGATTTGGCTTCGAGGAGGTTGGTTCGGTTACTGCTGGATCTTGTGCCGGAAATCCGGGTCCGCATTTATGGCGTTTAAAAAAATCAAAAAGCATTGCTGTCAATTATGGTTTGAAAAATGTCGGCGCTGAAGTTATTGCTCGGAGCTTAGCCGAGCTATCATTCTCTTTTCCCCTCGGCATTAGCATCGCTAAAACTAATATTCCCGCGACAATTGATGAGCAAGCCGGTATTATTGACTATATTGAGGGCTATACATCATTTTTACGCAATCAGGTCGGCGATTATATGACTATTAACATTAGTTGTCCTAATGCCTGCGGCGGGCAGCCCTTTCTTAAACCGGCAGCTCTTGAAGGTTTGTTGAGCGCGTTGCAGAAATTGCGGATTGAACACGGCGATAAGCGCCCCTGGTTTTTAAAATTAGCCGCCGATATTTATCCAACTATGGTAGACGATGTAATCATTGTTGCCAGAAGGTATGGAGTTACCGGTTTTATATGCAGCAATCTGACAAAAAATAGGGGGAATAAAAAAATTATCGATTCTAACGTCCCCTCCGTGGGCGGGTTCAGCGGGGCGGTTGTCCAAGAGCTCTCAACTAATCTTGTCCGTTATATATATAAGAAAACCAAAGGAGAATTTATTATTATCGGCTGCGGCGGTATTTTCTCAGCAGAAGATGCATATGAAAAAATTAAAGCCGGAGCTTCCTTAGTGCAAATGATTACGGGAATGATATATCAAGGACCGCAGCTTATTTCTGAAATTAATATTGGCTTAGTCCGTTTATTGCAACGCGACGGTTTTTCTTCCATCTCTGAAGCAATTGGCGCTGATTACAAAGAATAGAAATTAGAGTATTTGAGCTTTCTCTTTTTCCGCATCAAGTTCAATGATATCTCCATCTTTAATATGTGCGGTTGCGGCATGTATTCCCATAATGCAGGGAATTCGATATTCCCGGGCCATAATTGCGGCATGGCTAGTTATTCCTCCTTCCTCGGTGATAATGGCAGATACGAGAGGAATATAAGGAGTGAGCAAGGTATTTGTCATCACAGCGATAATGATATCGCCTTTTTTTATTTTGTATAAATCTTCTTTTGTAATAATAATTTTTGCTGCTCCCTTTGCTTTACCGGGGAATGCGCACGTGCCTTTTAGTATATTATTAGAATAATTTTCATTCATTTCAGGATTGATAAAATTATGAGCTGCGCAAAATTGCGAGAACGATGATTCGGGTGAAATAGTATGAGCGAATACGCTATACCCTTTTTGTCTTTGAAGAAGATTATATATTTTCTCAGCATCCGATTGATCATTTAAGATAGAATCGAATTCATCAATTGTTATAAAGTGGGCCAATCTTTTTGGAAGTTTTTTCTCAAGGAGTTTTTGTTCTATGAATTTTTCAACCATTTCATCGGCGCGGTATAAAATTCCTTCCGACAATTTTCTTGATTCCCAGGCTGTATTATTACGGTTTACGAAATCATCACTGACAATAAAAATATATAAGGACATTATACAGCCCATTAAAGAATGTATACGATGTAGATGCGTGGCCGCTATGGTATGTATTGATAAAATAATTTCTAATTCCGCTACATCTTTTTTAAACTGCTCATTCAGTCTTGTGAAAAGATTGGCATCATTTAGTAATTTTTCAGTCACTACTTTTTTAAAGTAGCTAAAATCTTCCAAGGTATGGAAAAAATTTACTTTTTCCCCATCGTAATAAAAGGTTATATTGAAAGAATACCCCAAGGATTTTTTCAATATTTGAGTGTAGCCTAGCTCCCAGGCTTCAATAGAGAAAAGGGATAAATCTCGTTTTACGGTTGGCCGCAATATTTTCATACGTATATCCTAGCAAATATGGCCATTAAATATAATAGGAAATAGGTTCTTTTTAATTATTGTAGCTGGAGCTATACTTAAGGCATGAGAGCAATACTAATACACGGCAAAGACACAAGCTCCACCGAAAAGTGGTATCCGTGGTTTAAATCCGAGCTAGAAAAGCATGGCCTTGAGGTGATTGTTCCTGATATGCCAGAAGCGGGTGATCCGAAATTGAAAGCCTGGCTGAGGATTATAGAAGACTTAAAACCGGATGAGAATACTGTTCTTGTTGGGCATTCCCGAGGCGGAGTTGCTGTTTTACGGTATTTGGAAAATATGTCCGTTGGTACGCGTGTCAGAAAAGTTTTATTAGTTGCTGCTAATTCCGGTTTGTTACAACAACAAGCTATCCCCTCTGAAAACAGTAATGATTTTTATACTGAAGGCGGTTTCAATTTTACAGAAATAAAAAAGCACTGCTCAGAGTTTGTTGTATACCATTCCAAAGACGATCCTTGGGTGCCTTTCGAACAGGGTCGAGAGAACTCACAAGGCCTAGGGGCGAAGTTTGTAATTTTTGAAAATAAAAAACATTTTGGCAAAGATAGCAAAACAGTGCCTGGTTTAATTTTTGAAATCGCTGGTTTATAAATAGTATGAAGAAATTATTTTTTATTTTAAGCGTAGTGTTTATTACGGCTAGCGCCTTGTTATTTTCGGTGAGTGGGGTTTGGGCAGAAGAAGATTATACTATTAATTCTTTTAAGAGCGGCATCGTTATTCAAGATGATGGGAAAGTCGCCGTCCTCGAAACAATAGTGGTTGATTTTTCAACACCGCATCACGGTATTTATAGAGATATTCCTCTCGTGTATCAAAATCTTGATGGCACAAAACAATATACGCGCATTGAAGATATTTCGATTAGCGACAGTGGACGAAGCGTTACTTTTCAACGTGAAAGCAATCAAAATAATGTGCGTATTAAGATTGGCGATGCTAACAAGCTTATTAGCGGAATCCATTCGTACCAGCTTTCTTATCGGGCAGTTGGTGTTTTAGCAAGTTTTACTGACCATGATGAATTATATTGGAATATTACTGGAAATGATTGGCCAGTATGGATTCAGTCAGCAGACGCTTCAGTGCAGCTTGAGGGATCTCCTATAACACGTGTTCAATGTTATGTAGGTCTTCGCGGTTCAAACCAAAGCTGCGGCGCTTCTATAAATGCTAGTGGACAAGGAATATTTGGCAGCGGTCATGCGTTGGCTCCCGGCAATGGAATGACTATTGTTGCTGCTTTCGCCAAGGGCGCCGTCCCCATCATAACCGTCAGTGCCCCGGAAGAGGCTAAGCCCATATCGTTATTGTATATAATTATATCGGCATTAATTATTGTTATTGTTACCGCATTTATTCTTGGAAGAAGCTGGTGGCGATACGGACGAGATGCTTTTTATCTTCGAAAGAGTTTGCACGACCCCAAGCAGATTGAAAGCGTTTTGCCTTTAGTGGGCGCTCATGAGCCTATTGTTCCTGAATATGATGCTCCCGGCACATTACGCCCCGCGGAAATAGGAGTATTATTGGACGAAAAAGCCGATCAACTTGATATAAGCGCGACAATTGTTGATTTGGCAGTGCGAGGCTATCTAACAATTGCTGAGAAGAAAGACAGTACCCTTTTTGGATCAATAGATTATATTCTCACTAAAAAAGATGCAGAGCTTGCCGCTTTATTGCCGTATGAAAAAGAGCTGCTTGATCGCTTATTCAAAGGACGTGATTCGATAGCTATCTCGAAATTAAAAAATACTTTTTCTTCATCAATAAAAGCTGTTACCAAGCTTTTGTACGCATCGGTAGTCGAGAAAAAGATGTTTGTTGAAAATCCAGAAACGGTGCGTAGCCGGTATCGTAAAATCGGCGGTACCATTGCCGTTGCCGCCGGCGTACTGTTGGTAATTTATGCAAATAATAGCGCTGCCCTGCCTTTTGCTCAGAGTAATTTTATAGGAGTTTGTATTGGTTTTCTTATTGGAACGGTTATTTCTGGTTGCGTCGTGTTTTTAGCGGCTTATGCAATGCCTAAGCGAACGGCCTATGGGCGCGAGTTATATCGGCAAACATTAGGATATAAATTATTTGTCAGTGGAACTGAAAAATATAGGCAGCCCTTTTTTGAAAAGCAAAATATATTTATGGAAGTTCTTCCGTATGCGATGGTTTTCGGTGTAACCAAACAATTAGCTAAGGCAATGGAAGAAATGGGAATTAATCCTGATGTGAGTTCTTGGTACATTGGCACGGGATATTTTAACCTACGAACTTTTTCCAATAATTTCAGCGGGGTGGCGCAATCTTTATCGACCGCACCGGCAACACATTCGGGAGGCAGCGGTTTTAGCGGTGGTTCTTCGGGCGGCGGTTTTGGTGGAGGTGGGGGCGGAGGTTGGTAAAAAATAAAATCCCAAACACTTCAGTGAATGGGATTTTTTAATTTAAATTTTGTATATCAAAATAGTTTTTAAAGGCTGTTCAAGTAGGTCGCAATAGCGATTGTAAATCCAAGCCACAAGATAAATAGAGTTATTCCACAGCTATTTTTATTTAGAACAAAGCATTGTCTACTGCGCAGAAGCAAAAATACATTTAATCTAAGAATAAAATAACTTATACAGATAATGAGTAGGCTTTGTTGAAATGTACGGTCAATAAGAGGAATGTAGGTAAAGGTATAATACATGATTGAAAAAACAAGGAGGGTAATAATACCCATTGTATGGTCAAGTTTTTCCAAGGGATACCTTTCTTCTGAAACAACAATTGTTGGGGTTTCCATTATTATTTAATAAGATTTTGGCAATAATTTTTTAAGTTGTTGATTGATTATAAATTACTGGGAAATAAGTATTTTGTCAAGTATTCTAACTTGTTGTTTGCTGCATCATATGAGATGCTTAAGATAAGTTCTTTTTAAATAAATAAAAAAAAACAAAAATTATGAATCTATCGGATTTTTTTACTATTCTACGATTTCCGTGGCTTTCAATAGTATGGGTAATCGCAAGTGGATTTTTAACAAGCGCTGGGGCTTCACTGTATCTTCATCGCTCAGTAACACATACGGCAGTTAAATTTGTTGTTGGCATTGAGTATATATTTAGATTCTGGCTATGGATGGCCACCGGAATGAATACTCGAGAATGGGTAGCTTGCCATCGTAAACACCATGCCTTTGCTGATAAACCAGGTGATCCGCATTCGCCGGTGTTAGAAGGATTGTCTGCCGTTTTATGGGGTGGAGTATTCTTATATAGAAAAGCGATTAAAGATCCTGAATTAATTAAAAAGTATGGTCACGGCTGCCCGAATGATTGGATTGAGCGAAATATTTTTAGTAAATTTAGATTAGGTGGTATCGCTTTGCTGATTATTATAAATGTTTTAGTTTGGGGATTATTTTGGGGAGCAATAGCTTGGAGTTGCCAGGCACTATGGATGATAGCATTAGGTCATTTGATTAATGGTGCTGGGCATGCCGTGGGTTATAGAAATACCGAGGTAAAAGATAGCTCAACTAATATCGTTCGCGTGGGGAGTGTAGGACTAGGTGAAGAGCTTCATAATAATCATCATGCAAATATGACTTCGGCCAAATTTTCACAAAAGAAAAATGAATATGATCCAGGATGGGGAATTATTTTAGTCTTAACTTGGTTAAGACTGGCAAAAATAAAAAAATATACAATTACTAAAGATGTCAAATGGTATGGTCTAAGAATTTTGCAGTTTTTAGGTTTTAAAAATGCTGCCAATTCCGTTTAAGAAATTCATGCATAGGAAATAAATAGAATAACAAGCCCCATCTATTAATTTAGGAGGGGCTTTTGATTTTTCGCGTTATTAAGTAGAATTAAGAGATATTATGTAATATGCCCAAGCATCTTAGCGCCTATCTGCGTCGACATAGTTTAAAATGGTGCCGAACCTCCAATATGGCTCGTTTAGCCTTTATTTGTTTAATGATTTTTCAATTATTAAATATGGTTGGCGTTTTGGACTTTAATCCGGAATATACGTGGCGGGGACTATTTAGCACCTCCTTTGTTATATTCATTGCACTCGAAATTGTTTCTTATGGCTATTATGCCCGTAAGAAGGCTTTGTTGCCAGGGGTATTATGGGCCTTAACCTTCATTTCCGTTGCTTTGGATTTTAGCGCTGATTTTTTTCACTTGTATGGAAAATTCGATTGGTGGGATCAGATGCTTCATTTTGTTAATAGCGCCAATACTTGTTTTATTGTATTTGTTATTATTTCTGCTTATTGGATTGAGGGCTTTACATTTTCATTAGTCGGCGCGGCCGGACGTTTGCGTTTGACGCTTTGGTTGGCGGCGGCGACAACTTCGGCACTTGGAGCAATCTATGAAATTGAAGAATACCTCGAGGATCTTATTTACTTAACTAATCGTTCTGGCCCCGGCATGGATACTTCAGACGATATTTTTTTGAATAGCTTAGGTATTCTTGTAATGACGCTTGTATTGTATATAATATTTAGACAAAGAAAGAAAAAACTACTATGAAAAATCTTGAGAAAACTTCGGGTTTTAATGAAATTCCTGAGGCACGGGTAAGACTCTTATTTTTAAGACATGCTGAAAAAACTGGTGCTGGCGTGGTTGACGCTGCTGACCGTAACATTGAATTAACATCGGAGGGGGTTCAGCAGTCACTTGCGACTGGGCGGAAACTTGGTTTCGACCATCCACTAGTTGTTTCGAGCGATCGAGAAAGGACTAAAGCAAGCGCTCTTAATATTTTGGCGGGGGGACATGAAGAGCGGACAGGAGAGAAAAATATTAGCGGTGATGAATCCTTTAAGGAGCTGGAGGAAAAGGTTCATAAAGATTTAAAAATAGGGTCTTACCTCGCGACCGACGAGCGATTGGATTTTGCATATGGCAAGGATAGTCCCGAACGAGCGGGTTTCCAGGAAGCTTATGATAATGGCATTTTCTTGCAGATGTTGGCGGAGCAGCATGATGCTATTTTAAAAACGCAAGCAGTAGATAATAAATCGTCGTATGCGTTACAGGCGCGAAATATTGCCCTTATTATTGAGGAGTATATGCGGCGTTCGCCTAGCTATAAATCCGTGCTTGATGAAAAGAAAAAACATAAAAATACGATCGAACGGATATTATTAAGCCACGGCGGCGTCATTGACCCTTTTCTAGCTGAAACGATTGATAAATTAAAGGGACGAGAGGAGCGTGATGCCTTTCTTCGATCCTTCCCTAATGGCTTTGATTTTCTAAACGGGTTTGAGGTAGAGCTTGGTATCCCGGAGACGGGTGAAATTAAGATCCGCGTTAAAGCGTCCATACCACTTTCTGACGGAAGCATGTACGCCTTTAACGAAGTAATTCCAAAAAAAATTATCGACGAAATTATCGGCGATAGTAAATAAGGCATATGAACATTCATGAACTTGCCCCTAATGACTTTGAATATTTTGGACGCTGGGTGACGCCGACGTTGGCCTGGGAATTAATACATCGCTGGGGAGAAGGCGAACTTCTAAAAAACGCGTACATTAAAGTTGAGAGCACGATGGTTTTGTTGGACGGGCACGCTTTTTTCCCAAAAAGCGTGCGAGCAGAGTTTGAAAAAAAAATTAAAAAAGCCCTTTTCCCTCTGCGGAAAGTTTTTTTTGAAAACTATATTGAAGGTTCTACTAAAATAATTAATAATTTCTTGGAATTAGAAACAAAAAGTATCGAAGAACTTTTAGAAAATTATACTGAGCTTGAATGCCCATGGATTGCCGTTTTCTTTATGGCTGATTGCCTTGAAGCTGAAATTAAATCGCGGGCTGCTGCTTTAGGGTATGATGCCGAGGCAGTTATTGCTTCGCTTGTATCTTCTCGAAAAACCTTATCGACCGAAGCCCAAGATGAAATGAGGAATATCAAAGCACTGATGCGGGCGCAAAAGCCTGGAATAGATGAACGTATTGACTCTTTTGTAGAGAAATATGCATGGATGGGGACTCATCACTTTTGGGGAGAACCATTGACGCGAGAACGATTGTTGTCCGAGATTGATAATCTAAAAGAAATAAAGATTGAGGAAAAAACTGTATTAGAAGATATAGATAGTGATGTACGATTTTTAATGAACATTGCCGAAGGGCTCATTTGGATAAGAACCCAGTGCGCGGAAGTAGCTGCTCTCGTAACCTATAGGCATCGCCCTTTAATTACAGAGGCGGCGCGCAGTATAGGGATGGGTTATGATGATATTATTTGGCTCACACACAAAGAAATTATTACGGCCATGCAGGGCGGGAACATTGTTTCTTTAGAAGAAATTGAAGCGCGCAAGAAAGGCTGGGGAACTGTATTAGAAATTAATGGTTCAACTGTCTTTACCGGCGATGAATTATCTCATGAGCTTGGACGTTTTGTCCCTCAAGCGGCGATGCACTCTAATGATGTCAGCGAGATTAAGGGAACGGTAGCCAGTAAAGGTATGGCGCGGGGAATAGTGAGAGTTATTCATGTTCCTCATAAAGTTCTTGATTTTGAAACCGGAATGATACTCGTTGCGCCGGAAACAACGCCGGATTATATCGCCCTTATGAAACAAGCAGCAGCGATCATTACTGACAAAGGAGGAATTACATCGCACGCCGCCATTGTTTCGCGTGAGCTAGGAATTCCGTGTATCACGGGAACGAATATGGCGACTCAAGCCTTGCATGATGGCGATCTTGTTGAGGTAGATGCTCAAAATGGTATTGTCAAAATAATAAAATAATTATAAAATATAGACATGAAACAAAAAATTTATATCGCTCTTGTTACTTTGTTGGGAATTTTATTCGGAACGCTTGTTACGTCGCTGATTGAAACGCAATTAATTTATGCGTCTTTGTCTTCGGGACATATTCCGGCAAGCTATGGCGATAATTTTTACTTGTCTCCATTCTTATCACTTGGAATTTTAATTGCCGCGACTGTAGGCGGCTTCTTGCTTGGACATAGTTGGTGGCGTTATGTATATGTTGAAAGGCGGCACTGGTCTGATGGAGTGGCTAAAAGCTCTAAACCCGCGAAGACAGTTACGAAAGTTAAAACTAAATCAGTTTCCAAAAAGAAAAACCGGCGCTAGTCCGGTTTTTTTGTTTACCCCATCCCTCTTAGATTCACCCCCCCCCCTGCCTGTCGGCAGGCAGGTAGCCCCTCCCCATTTCCAATTTTAGGTTCACCTCACCCCTTCCCCCTCTCCATCTTTGATGGAGAGGGGAACAAAAAGCCCTTATCTCAGCGGTTATGAGATAAGGGCATTATTTATTTCCTCTTAAAATAATTCTTAATATCAGTCCAGAGTTCCCCGAAATCCACGCATTGTATTATAAACCTAATTATGTACATTATGAAGGCTGGTATAAAGAACAAACACAAAGGATATATTATGATTAAGAATGATTTAAATGTTATGGCCGCAATCGGAATTGCTATTATTAGCGCTAAGGTTAAAATACTACATGCATATGCTAGAATATTCGTTACAATTTCATTTTTTTCTAAAAATCTTATTAACGGTGTACCAATAAAATGAACACAACAAACTAAACATAAATAACAAATAAAAGGGACAATTGATGCAATGTAGATACAGCGTATTACAGTAGCGGGGGTGCCCAGAAGATATGTATGCTGTTGCACAAAAATAGTCCGAGACGAATCGAGTGAATATTTTCTTTCTACTTCGTAGATTCTAATGTCCCAGGGGTGAAAACTATTTTCCGGAGTAGGAATGGAATCAGTATCAGCACTAGTGAAACGAAGGGACCGGCCTTCGCGCAGGGCAATATACTCCCAATCTTTAAAAACATATTTTGATGAATTATCAAGACTATCTTTACGAATATAAAACGATTCTTCATTTGGCGCTTGGAAATCGAAGTATGTAGTTGCCTTTTTTGGTGCCGGTAGACAGAAATATATTTTAGAGTTCTTTTGAATAATCGTAGTATTTTCTTCATTAAGAAGTTGCCAAGGTTTGTCGGCCTTTGTCGTTGTATAACAAAGTATACATAGAAGAATGAGTGTTTTCATTTTATTTTTTATAGGTTTTTAAATTGCGTAATCTAGGAGCCTATATCATAATAATATATTTGTCAAGTAATAAACTTGACAAAATACTAAACCTTTGCTAGGCTAAAGGTATGAATATAAAGAATTCCCTACAAAAATTAGGTTTTTCAGCTCAAGATGTTGAGGTTTACCTTACGGCCTTAAAGGTTGGCGAATCCTCGGTTGGGGCAATTATTGCTAAAACGGGCTTTCATCGGGAAATAGTTTACGGAGCTTTAAGCCGATTGGAGCAGCAAGGTTTAGTGCAGGCTTTTGAGAAGAAAAAAATTCGGCACTACCAAGCGCAAGATCCGGCCATTCTTGTTAGGAAAGAAAAAGAAAAAGCTGACTTAGCGCTTAGTATGTTGCCGCAATTGCAAGAATTATTTACACAGCCCGCTGTTTCAATAAAGGTGTATGAAGGCGCCGAGGGCCTTGAGGAGATAGAAAAAGACTGGGCGGCCAGTCTTAAGGATGGCGAGGAGTTTTATTGTATTGGCGGAGCTGGTGATGCTTGGTATGAAGTGGCAGCGCCATTTTATAAGAAATATCACGATCGATTGCTTAAAAGAAATATAAGATTGAAAACAGTAACCTATGCTAATGAAAGCCGCGGCATTGCCCGGTATGAAAATTTAAAATTTAATGCCATTAGGGTTTTGCCGGAAAATTTTCGAGTGCCTTCTTCCTCGGTAATCTACGCCGATAAGTTGTTGCTGCAAATTTTCGGAGAACAATATATAGGCATAGTAATTCAATCGAAAAAAGTTTCTGAAACATATAGACATTATTTCAGTTCTCTTTGGAAACAAGGAAAACCTTTAACTTAGTTTTAATATATGAAAACTCCAAAATTTGAAAAAATTTCCAGCCCCGAAAGGAAAGACGTATTATTGAAAGTATTAATAAGTCGGCATGGACCTAAACTGCAGGCCGCCGGTGAAAAAAATGTTTTGGCCTCATATTTTAAAGAAGCAGTAACAAAAGGTTTCAATGACATGGGCATTGAAAAAGGCGCAGGTGCAGTACATATCAGCGGCAGTCCAGTTGAGAGATCAAAAGAGACTATGGCTATTATCAATGAAGCTGCTGGAATAGAACGAAGAAGCGGCGAAGAAAAAACATTAGCGACGCCTTTTCAACCTGGTGCGCAAGCGGATAGCATAGAGGCGGCTGAAGATTTTGAAAAATTAGTTGCTTGGCAAGCAAAGCTTGAACCTTTGATTAGAGAGAGTGTTTCTAAAGATTTGCCGCACGCGAACCACATGGAGCAGGAAGCTGAAATTCGTAATCGCATCGATATGGAAGTGTTAACAGCCATGTTTAATGAGGGGGATAAAACTGCTCAAGAACGAAAATTCAAAACTACCTATAAGGACTTAGCCGATCGCTTTGCTAGTCGTTATGCTGGGTTCTTAAGCCACTTAGGAATACTGGATAAGTTTAGGCAACAGGGCGGCACGCAGCATCTGCAAACTCCCTACATTCAAATCGATGTTTCCCATTCTTTCCCAATAACTGCCTTTTTAAAAAAATATTTGGTTTTTGCTGACGGCCAGCGAGCAGAAATGCTTGATGCCAAAAACTTTTTTGAAAAAACCGGGGGCATTATACGCGAGTCTGGATTTTTGCGCCTCGAATATTACAAAGGCGAACCGCCCTTCGTTGAGATTGAGGCCGAATTTGCTCCCGGCAAGCCATTTAAAGGGCGCATAGAATTTTAATATATGGAAACCGTACAAAAGATCGATTGGTTTTGGGCGCATCGCCGTAATGCCAGTTTGCATCACTTTAGTTTTTTAATGGACGGGCTACGCCATAGCGGCTGGTTGCCGGCCGTTAATTTTTCTTTTGATAACCAAATTGTTATCGGCGTTCCGGGTAAGGGCTGTTATATTTTTTATGATAAGCAACAGCTTTCAAGCCAGGGAACATATAAAAATATACAAGCTAGCATAGATACAAATCCAAACTTTGTTAGCGATTTCAAGCGGCGCAGCGATGAAATCTTTGGCGCTATATTTTTTAAATGCCAGCGTATTGATGAAGAAAATTTAGAGCTAGTATCACAAGAGGAGCTAGCCGCACTCTACCAGGAATTTATTGCGGCTATCACAATTGCCCCTATCATTACCGTACAGCTGTGGGGAATTGAAGCATGCTTTGATGCTAATTATAAAATAATAAGGTTTCTCAAAAAACGGTTAGTTCAGTTAGACAAAGAAAAAGAATTTGAAAACTATAAAGAAATTCTTTCTGCTAATACAGGAGAAACTGTCGCATTTACCGAACAAAAGAATTTTTATCAAGTCGCCGCGGCGTTGAAAAAAAATCCAGCGGCACAATATTTAATTGAAAAACATATCGCTAAGTATGAATGGGTTAATACGGAGTATGTTAGCGGGGGTTGGACTAAAAAGCAGTGGCTGGATTTATTTGAAAAAACGCTCGCTGCAGAAATTACTCCGGAACAGAAATTACATGAGTTGAAAGCAAATTTTGCCGCAGCAAATAAAAAGAGAGATGAAGTTATTGCGGAACTTAATCCCCCGCAGGACGTACGACATGCGCTTGATTGTTTGAGCGAGTTAATAGCTCAGCGCGATTGGGCTAAGGGATACTTTACTAAAGCATTACTCAGCTATAATAATTTACTGGATGAAATCGCTAGGCGTATAGGTATTACTCGCGAAGATATTCTTTCCTATACATATCAAGAAGTTGATGCATATTTTAAAAACGGATCTACTATAAGCGCTACTGAAATAATAGATAGGCAGAAAAATGGCTTCGCCTTGCTTATTAAAAGCGGAGATTCAGCATTAGTTACGGGCGCTGAAGATATTGCCCGCTGTATTGAAGATGAAGGAATCGCCGAGCCTTTTGAGAACGTTATGCAGACTGCCGAATTCAAAGGTTTGCCGGCCTGTCGCGGAGTTGCTCGAGGCATTGCGCATGTAATGGAAGATGCTTCAAAAATTGCCGACTTTAAAGAGGGAGAAATTCTTATTACCTACATGACGACGATAGAATTTATTCCGGCTTTTAGAAAAGCCAGTGCCATTGTTACTGATGAAGGCGGAATGTCTTGCCATGCGGCCATTATTAGCCGCGAATTTAAGCTGCCCTGTGTTGTTGGAACAAAAATTGCTACCAGGGCTATTAAAACTGGTGACGAAATCGAAGTTGATGCGACGAGGGGGATAGTAAAGATAATAAGCAGTAATAACGCGGCCTAAACTTTGATATCTTGACATTAAATTAGTATAAGTTAGTATAAGTTATAATAACTTATACTATGGAAGAACTTCTAAGCTTAGAAGAAGCCTCAAAGATGCTCGGCGTAAAGCCCGCTACCCTGCGAAAATGGGATAATGAAGGTCGTTTAAATGCGATTCGTATTGGTTCGCGCCGTGACAGGCGTTATAAAAAGTCCCAGATTGATAAAATAATTAGCCATTCTACTGAAGCGGTGTACGACATCCAAGAGTTAGATGGCGCCATGCATTCATTTTTCGGTTATATTGAAAGCTTTATTGGCGGCCTAAAGGAAAATTACGGCCGAGGCATGTCAAGGCATTTGCTGGTTAGTGAAAATGGACATGTAAAAGTAGCCTATTCCTATGAGGAATTGATGGAGCTTGGAGAATTTATTTCTAAACGCTTGCTTGAAGACCCTATTTTTGCTGAGAAGATAGTTGCTGAATGTAATTATTGTTTTGAGCAAAGTGACTTGCTTATTAAAGAATGTAGGCAAGAAAAAAGATCATTGCTAGAATTTTTGGAAAAAACTGAAGCAATATATAAAAAAGGTCTTTCATGGTCAATGCTTATTGAACCCTTAGATGCTTTTTTATTAAAAGCTATTAAGAATAAGATTACGCTTGACGCACAAGAGGCAACATCTATTTTCGGTATCCTATCAACGCCTTTAGCAGAGAGCTTTGTCATGCGTCAGCAAAAGGCAATTGCACAATTAGCTCAGCTTATTAGCAAAGATGCTGCTTTGCTTTGTATATTTAAAGATTTATCGGCTGAAGATATAGAGAATAAAATTAAGGGCAGCGAAATCGAGAAAAAAATTAATGAAGTTTGCCGTGAATTTTATTGGTGGAAGGCGGATTATATTCGCTATATTCCTTTGACGGCGCTGGATGTCATTGCTTACGTACAAGAAAAATTAAGTAAAGGAACAGACTTATCTAAAGAAATATATAAACTCGATCATTACCTTGAAGAACTTAAAAAGGCTAAAGCATCAGCTATAGAACGCATATGCCCGGATGAAGAGCTGACGCACTGGCTGTGGATTATAAATGCCATAGGGCCATTGCATGATGCGCGTAAAGAATGGTTTTTAAAAATGCAGGCAGTTTTCGAGATGATATTAGATGAAATATCTGCTTTGCGGAACATTTCCCAGGATATTTTACGATACTGTTCGCCGACTGAATTGCGCTCGCTTGTTATGGGAGAAGAGATTGATTTAGAAAGTATTTCTCGAAGAGAAAAATACTGCGTAATGATTAGCGATATAGAAGGACATACTATTATATACGGCGGCGAAGCAAAGAAAATTGAAGAAGAGGAATTGGGATTTGGGAAAAATGAGCTTGTTAATCTTGTAAAAGGAACGGCCGTTTCCTTTGGAACCGTCAGCGGTCGCGCTCGGGTTGTTTATTCTTCGGAAGAAGCTCGACAAAAAATAAAACCGGGAGATATATTGGTAACAAGCATGACGAGGCCGGATTTTGTACCATTTATGGAGATTGCCGCGGCCATTGTTACAAATGAAGGCGGCATAACATGTCACGCCGCCATTCTTTCCCGTGAGCTGCAAATTCCCTGCGTCGTTGGAACTCGTATCGCGACGCGGGTTATTAATGATGGCGATATTATAGAAGTTAATGGCACGCACGGCATTATTTATATATTAGAGCGGGCGGTAAAATAAAACCCGCCGCAGCGGGTTTGTACTATAATTTTCTAAAATAGTTTGGCTAGTATTTCTTTGAAGCGGGAGGCGGGAAAACCGTAAGCAGCGATAACGAGCGCGCAGCCTATAAGGGATATATTTTTTATAATATACTGGCCGGTTAGCGATGGAATAAGAATGCCAGACCAAGACATCGCGGGAAGCAGAGCAAGGGGCATAAGCGTCATAAGCACGTGCAAAGCAAAAAGCGTTAGGGCGAGTTTTGTTGCTTTTGGAATAAGGAACAATAAGCCAATGATAATTTCAAAAACGGCAAACAACACATAAAACGTTTCAAAGCTCATGAAATGGATAGTTTTATTGAAAAGGGAGTGCACTAAGGTTTCGGCTGGCGAGGCACCGATCGCTTTCAAAAGCCCAAACCATATATATAATAAGGCAAGGCTGATACGGCAATATGGGACAACGAGGCGATGCGCATGCGCTTCTATAGATCTTGTTTTCATAGATATTGTTAGTATATCATAATGAGCAAAACATGAGAAAAAGCCCAGTAAAATAGGCTTTATTTTTTATAAACGGTCATGCTATACTGACAATATGAAAACAGCCTATACGCTAACAAATTTTGATTTATTACTGGACGAAGAGCTGGCCGCGGGAGCTAAGCCCTATGTTTTTAAGATTAGGGATTTACCGCTCGAAGATAAGCCTCGCGAACGTCTTGAAAAATTTGGACCGGATGCTTTATCGGTTGCTGAATTGGTTGCCGTTCTCTTAACGACAGGGACAAAAAAGGAAGATGTGATGTCGATGGCCTCTCGCATTGTTAGAGATTACGGTGAACGCACGCTTTCAAAATATACTAATGCTAAAACTTTGGCTAAAGATTTAGATATTCCGCTTGCCAAAGCCTTGCAAATTGTTGCTTGCGCTGAACTTGGTCGCCGCTTTTTTAATAGGCCCGAGTATGGTTCGGTATTAATCCGAACGGCAAAAGATGTTTATAAGTATCTTACTGATTTACGCACGCTTTCAAAGGAACATTTGCGCGGTTTGTATGTTAATACTCATCATCGCCTTATTCACGATGAAGTTATTTCAATCGGAACCGTAAATTCTAATCTTGTTCATCCGCGCGAAGTCTTTAAACCAGCTATTGAATACGGCGCGGCCGCATTGATCCTGGCGCACAATCACCCATCCGGCGTCATTACGCCAAGCCAAGCTGATATTGATATTACTAAGCGCTTAATAGAAGCTGGACGCATGATAGGTATTCCTTTAGTTGATCATGTTATTATTGGCAAAAATAAATTTGCCAGCATTGATCTTGCATATTAATGTATGGCAGCGTATCAGCTCACGGAATATAATTGGTTCATTAATGATAGGCCGGCCAGCGTCTTATCAAACAAAGGCCTTGAGCGTCATTTTAATGATCTCTACCATTTATTTTTAAATCGCTACGCGCGCCTCTCCGAACAAGTTTCGCTTAATGAAAAAGAAGCTGAAGAATTGCGTTTATTATTGAATGAGATAATCGCTATTAAGCAGTCATTGGGCGAAGAAGAATAGATTCACAATAATTTTTTTCTCAAACCGCCTTTGGCGGTTTTATTGTTGGTTGACAATATTTTATAACAATGTTATTTTCAACTATTAACTACATTTAAAAATAATTTAAAATATAAGACTAATGGTAACTAACACCACGTTGTATCTAGCCTTGCTAGCAGGAATGCTTTTTCTTGTTGGAGTAGTTGTTGCTTGGGTAATTTTAGATAAAAAGGGCTATTTAATAAGAAAAAAGAAGCTTTTTGATTCTATTAGAAACGCTACGGAAGAGACAATACAAACTTCAATTTTTACTCCATTATACAAGCTTAAAGACTGTACTGGATTTTCCTCAGAAAGAGGCAAACTAATATGGGCGGAAGCGGTGCGGATTGCAAATGACACCATGGATAATATATATATTTCTAAGTTTCAAAATATTACGGATATTGAAGAATTACAGAATTTTATAGAAAATATCTATGATATTAATTTGGTATATCTACACCAAGTGTACAAGCTGAAAAATGGTTTGGAAGAAAAAGTAGAAGTTTTTCCGAAGTGGATTGAGGAAACCAAAGAAAAGTTTATAGACCTTGCTTTAAGGAGCAAAAATGCAGAGGTCATTGCAGCGTGTTTGCCTATTCTTCCGCGCGAAAGTGAGGAATATAAAAGCGTATGCGCGTATTGTGAGATTCTTTTAAGCGATCAAGTAACAAAGTTACTTAAAGATAAACCTATAAATATAGAAGGATTTTGCAAAATAGCGCGAGCTGCAAAAACAGATTCATTCATTAAGTTTTTAAATGAATGCTTGATAAATGCTGTGAAAAGCGAGGTTGAGTTTTTGAAGAATAAAGAGGCACTTTATTTTTTTGGAGAAGTTATAAAAAAAATAAAAGGAAGGGTGGGATTAGATGGCGCGTTTAAATATATTCAAGGAGAAAAGGAAGAAATAATAGTGAATTTATACGAAGTAAAGACTGATTCAACAATTGAAGATTTGGTCGCTGTTTTAAAACAATTTACAAGTTCAAAGGCGGTTTTTTACTTTTTAAGTAAAGTTGAAGCAGTTGCTGCAGAGACGAAGCATGAGCTTTTTAGTAAAGTTTATTTACAAAAATAAGTAAACAATTTTTAATATAAGATCTTGGTTGTATTCTGCCAAGATCTTTTTATTTTGTAATAAATAAAGTCCATTGCTGTATATACCATTAAGCGCTTGTCGTGCTATCTGAGCTTGCAAAAAAAGCCCATTTTTTCTATACTATTGAAGCAATTAATGTTTATTACATCTATATGGAAGAAACTACTCAATCAAAAGCCGGAGGAAAATTTTGGCTTTGGCTTATTCTCATTTTTATTCCAGTCGGCATAATCGCTTTTGCCGTAACGCAAAAACAGTCGCAATTTTTTAGCCAGCAATCTAATACTACTGGAGCAATAGCAGGAAAAAATTCTACGCCGCTTCCGGTTGGATATAAGGACGGAAGTTTTACGGCCGTAGGGTCATACATGTCTCCGGGAGGTAATGAGTTGCTTGGCGTTACGCTGACGCTTAGCAATGGAATTATCACCGATAGCACTGTAGATCTTAAAGCGGATAGACCAATCTCTTTGCGCTATCAGCAAATGTTTGCTGATAATTATAAAGCAGAAGTAATAGGAAAAAAGATTGATCAGCTCAATATTAATAAGATTTCCGGCTCATCATTAACGCCGCAGGGTTTTAATGATGCTCTTCTTAAAATAAAAGCGGAAGCCAAAGCTTAACTTATATGGGCAATACGCCCGCATCTATTACCTTCGAGGCCATCGGGACTTTGTGGCGCATTGATATCCCCGATGGTCTTTTAGCGTCTCAGAGAGAAAAAATTGAAAACACAATAAAAGAACGCATTGAAATTTTTGATAAACATTATTCTCGTTTCCGCGGTGATTCTTTGGTAACGGCGATATCACAGGCATCTGGTAATTATGAATTACCCGAGGACGCTATAAAACTTTTTGAGCTATACGAAAAAGCATATGATGTGACCAAGGGAGCTGTTACCCCGCTCATAGGTCAAGTATTATCGGATGCCGGGTATGATGCCAATTACTCATTGCATCCCGGTATTTTGCATACGCCTCCGGCTTGGAAAGATGTGATGTCGCGTGAAGGGCGCATATTGCAGGTAACAACTCCATCGTTGCTTGATTTTGGAGCCGCTGGCAAGGGCTACCTCATTGATATTGTGGCTGCTATACTTACAGATGAGGGAATTACTGCATTTTGCGTTGATGCCGGCGGAGATATATCGTATCATTCAGCCGCACAGAACTCTCTCAGAGTAGCACTCGAGAACCCCGATGATGCTACGGAAGCGATTGGAACGGTTACAATTCTTAACCAAAGCATCTGCGGATCGGCTGGCAATAGACGGCAATGGGCAAATTTCCACCATATTATAGATCCCTTTTCTTTGTCTTCCCCGCGGCATTTAAAAGCCGTTTGGACAATCGCTGGTACGGCTTCTATAGCTGATATGATGACAACTTGTTTATTTTTCAAGGCTCCGGAGTACATGCTGCAGTATTTTGATTTTGATTATCTGCTTATGAAAGCAGATAATAGCATTGAACATTCAGCAGCTTTTCAGGCTGACTTATTTATACAGTAATATGACAATTCCCTTAGTAGATAAATTTCTTAATACGATAACAATGTACCGGTTGGTGCTTTATGGTTTGGGAGCACTCGCAATCATATCAATAGTTTTAGCATTGTTTGGCATACTCCCATTTTCACCGTGGGCAATGCTAGTATCACTTATTATTTTATTAGCCTTTTGTTTTGGTACTAATGTTTTGTTATCGCAATTAAGCGGCCAGCCTTTAAATATAGAATCGGCCGATATAACGGCACTGATTTTGTTTTTTATCTTAGTACCGCCCACTTCCGGAATGGATATGGCCTTGGTTGCGGGCACAGCTTTTTTGGCCATGATTTCTAAGCATGTTTTTGCCTTGCAGCGCAAACATATTTTTAATCCGGCGGCTATTGCCCTTGTTATTATGGGGGTTTTTGGATCAGGCTTGGGGATTTGGTGGGTGGCGACGCCCTATCTTCTACCCTTAGTTTTAATATTAGCTTTTTTTGTTGTCCGTAAGATTCGCCGTTTTCCATTATTCTTTTCATTTCTTTTCGCTGCATGTGCGATGTTGCTGATTACTGGCTTGCAAAGCGGTGCAAGTATAATCGAAATTTTAAGCCAATCTTTTGTTTCTTACCCTTTGTTATTTTTAGGCGGAATAATGCTGACTGAGCCTTTGACTACGCCGCCGACAAAAAAATTGCAGACCGTGTACGGAGCAGTTGTCGGCGTACTGTTTGGGTTGCAATTTCATCTCGGCCCATTCTACTCGACGCCGGAATTAGCGATAGTTTTAGGAAACATTTTTTCTTATATTGTCAGTCCTAAGGAAAAATTAAAACTGGCGCTAGCTTCCAGTCGTCGTTTGTCAGCAGATATATATGAATTTGTTTTTTCTAGTCCCAACAAATTATTATTTAAGGCCGGACAATACCTTGAATGGACTCTGCCGCGCTTCTTTTTTGATGACCGAGGCAATAGGCGTTATTTTACCATCGCCTCTTCCCCAACTGAGCATGAAATAAGAATTGGAGTCAGGGTAAGCAACAAACCAAGCCGCTTTAAAAAGGCATTACTAGAGATGAAAGCCGGTGAAACGATATGGGCGAGCCAGCTAGCCGGAGATTTTGTCTTGCCAAATGATGTACATAAAAAATTAGTTTTCATTGCCGGCGGAATTGGCATCACGCCTTTTCGCAGCATGCTTAAATATATAATTGATGTAAAAGAACAAAGAGATATTGTTTTGTTATATGCCTGCATTACTAAAGAATATTTTGTCTATCAAGATATTTTTAATGAAGCTGCCGCGGCTAGCGGTGTAAAAACAGTTTTTCTACCTACTGATACCGATGGCTATTTAACACCCGAAAGGCTGGCGGCGGAAGTGCCGGATTTTAAAGAACGTATATTTTATCTTTCTGGGCCCATTAGCATGGTCAATGCCTACCAGCGGCTATTGTTAAGTTTACATGTTGCTCGTTCGCAGATAATGAAAGATTATTTCCCGGGTTTTTAGCACCGAATATGCCTATTAACAGTGAAGAAGTAAAACAAGCAGTTTTTAGCAATAAGCCTGTTTTAAAGAAAACGATTCAAGATAACGAAGGAAAAACGTTAGCGGCTTATTTTGAACATATGTTTGTTGAGAGCTCCTTTGATTATGAACGGCGCAAAGATTTAATAGGGGTTGTAGCGAATACGTGCTCTGAATTGCTTGGGATAGAAACGGCTGAGGCGCTTACTGCTTCTCTAGAGAATAACTATTTTGCTTCAACAGCGGATCATCATGGATTTATAGGGCACCCGTTTTTTTTTAATGCTGATATGTGCCAATCGTTGGCAGCGATGCAGCGCAACCAACAAGCGGTTTTAATTTTAAGCTGCGGCAGTATTGCGATGAATAATTCCTCTTTTCCTCGAGGATTATTGGTGCATGATGAAAAACTTGAGGAACGGCGTTTACATTTTTTCAGTACTAAATATAGACATGTTCCCGTGCATGCTATGTCCGCATATACGAAAGAGCAAGAATCCCGTATTCTCAAAGAGTTGAATAGCATTGATCTTGCTGCTGCAAAAAAAGATTTATTAAAAAGAGTAATCAGTGAGGTTTGTTTTTCTACAGCTGTAATGGAAGAAACATCATTTTCTCATCAAGCAACTATTGTAAATAATGCTTTGTGGAAATTAATTCCCGGACAAGAGAAGGTTGAGTTTATACAGCTCGAACAAGAGGAAATAACAAGGCGTTTATTATTGCAATTTCATTTTGAAACCGAAACACTGCTGTGGCGATTGTTATTCAACCCTAATTTTCGAAAAGCTTTCGCTCGTCATTTTGATGGCATTACGGGAGCCTTTAATACCAAATCTAAGCGGGGATCATATATGTTTTGGGCATTACGAGAGGGGAAACGCATTGCTTTGGAATATGATGGCAAACATTTAGTTTCAACTGACGGATTGCTTATTATTCCCTTTGAGGCGGAAGTAATTGAACGGGAATTAAAAGCGAAAAGATTAATACCGACAATGGCTTTATCTTTTATTGTGTTAAGCTTTTATTACGGGCTTCGGTGCGGCGGCGGGTTTAGCCAAATTAATTATTTGGGAGAAATCAAAAGAGCGTACATGGGCTTGCTTGCGGAAATGGAAGAACTTGACGAGAATAAAAGAGTTGAACCTATAGATACAGAATTTTTCTGCGGCGAATTTGTCATGATGGAACATAAAAATAAAAAAGCAGCCTTTGCTTTAGACATGCTATTGTCTGATCGTACTATAATAGAGAAAGTTATTAGTACAGCCTTTCATACTAAAACCTTAGGTGCCTCCGTTGAGGCGATGATGCCAGAGTTTTATAAAATTATTACGGGAACCTATCCTTCGTATGTCTAAATGCCCTTATTGCGGAAATAATCCAACACCTCATTTGTTATCATGGATTAATGAATCAATGACTGTTTTAATGACGCCTTTAAATAGGGCAATTTTTGGCAACTTAATTGGTAAGCAGTCTTTTAGATCTTTAGAATTTATTTTTTCTCCCCTGGTTCGTTTTTGCGAATATATTGGCTGGGTGACGTATGGGCAGGAAATTACTCCTAAAACCAGTTCGCGCGCTAAAGTGTTATGGCAAGAAGCTAAGCGTCGGGGAATTAATATGGAAAGTGTTTTATTATTCGGACGTGATAATGATTCCTACAGGGTTTGTATCAAGGGGAAATATATTTATTTTTCGGGGTTGCCTCGGCCAGAATATATGGAAAAAACGGCTGAATGGTGGATGGACGACAAAGCTTTGGTAAAAAAGAGATTAAGCGCTTTCTCAGTTCCGGTTTCAAAAGGAGGAAGTTTTTCTCATTATATACCGTTACGAAAAGCTTTTAGGAAGTTGGAAAAACCAGTAATTATAAAACCTCGATTAGGATCGCGCGGACGCCATACCACGACTTTTATTTATACTGAGGAGCAATTGAAGAAGGCTTTTAAAATTGCAAAGCAGCTTTGTCACTGGGTTGTTGTGGAAGAGCATTTAGTAGGCAGTGTCTATCGAGGAACAGTTATTGATGGAACCTTAGTAGGCGTTTTGCGCGGCGATCCGCCCCGTATCACGGGCGATGGTAAACACACTGTCCGTCAATTGATTGAATTAAAAAATAGCAGCAGGCATGAGCGAGTGAGCGAGGTTTTGTTTTCCAAAGAACTAGAAGCTTTCTTGCAGCGAAATACTATGTCGCTCGATGATGTTCTGCCCCACGGGAAAAGAATTGATATTTCTGAAAAAATTGGCGTGTCGTATGGCGGTTTTCGAGGCGAAGAAAGCCATATTATTCACCCTGAAACAAAGCGTTTGCTTGAACTTGGTGCCGCGGCCATCGGCGATCCCATTCTTGGTTTTGATTTTATTATAGAAGATATCACCAAATCACCCTCAGAGCAGAAGTGGGGTATTATAGAATGCAATGGAGTCCCTTTTATTGATTTACATCATGATCCCATTGAGGGACCGGAAATAAATGTTGCCAAGCATATATGGGATTTTGTTGAAAAACATCCTTATTACTATTAGAAAGTAAAAATTAAAAAAACTCTCCCGTAGGAGAGTTTTTTTAAAAGCAACCTTAAGCCATTTTGTTGGCTGGCTTGTCGCAGTTCTTGCAATTTGCTTTGTGCTGAGCGATTTCGATAATCGCTGAAAGACCGACCAAGATGTATACAAGGCGGGACAACCAGCTGTCCATACCGCCAAGCAAGTGGCCGACTTCCCACTGGGAAGGCAAGACACCGACAAGGAGCCAGTTCAAGCCGCCGATGGCAAGGAGTAAAAAGGTCACTGAATGAAGATTTTTCATAAAATCCTAATAAATTCAATTAAAAAATGGTTATAAAACCTCGACCTTTAATTACCTATATTATATCACGTTTTTTCGCTTTTAAAAAACTTGAAAGCATAGGTTACCTTATAAATTTTAGTGTTCCATTCTCAGATGTCGATTTTTTTATTGGTTTTTATGTGATATACTATATGAATTAATGATTATTATTGCTTCTTCTGAAAAGAAGCCTTATTGAATGTATGGGACGACGAAAGAAACAAAAAAATCCACTTGATTATATATCAATACCTCGGCTTAATATTAGCCCAGATATTAAGCGCAGTATTTGGGTAGTTTTTTTGCTTGCCTTAGGCATAATTTCATTTTTAAGCCTTTTTGAATTAGGCGGCAGTTTAGGATATTACCTTAATCAAGCTATGGCTTGGTTATCGGGTTGGGGAAGTTTTATTATTCCACTTTTACTCCTTTTTGCTGGCTGGCAACTATATAATTCTGAAAAATCAGAAGTTTCCGGTCTAAATTATATAGGCATGTTTCTATTCCTGTGGTCTTTTCAAGGAATTTTACAATTATTTATTAGTGTTGATGAGTGGGATTACGCTTTGGAAATGGGAACGGGCGGAGGACACATAGGCTGGACGCTCGCGGCTATTGTCATTAATCTTTTTGGATTTTGGGCAGGATTGATCATTGTTTTAGCTTTATTAGTCATAGGCATGATGCTGATGTTTAATACTAATTTAGCAACTCTTTTTAAGCATGGAACGTGGCCGGCACGGGTGCTGGCAAAACCTTTTTCTTTTTTTAAAAATAGAGTGCCTAAAGAAAGTGCGCTTGCTCGCGAATATGATGAAAAAAATGAAGAAGCGGAAAATGAGCCGGTTGTCGAAGGAGAGGCAGATGATACCTTTAGTTTGCATGCTTTAAAGGACGCAAGCGCAAAGCGTAAAGCTATTAAAGCTAAACCAGTTGAAGAAAAACACAATTGGAAACCGAGCAATATCAAGATTGACATGCCTTTTGATTTGCTTAATAACCGTATTTATAAACCGACTTCAGGAGATATTAAAAGCAATATTGAAATTATTAAATCAACGTTGGAAAAGTTTAATATTCCGGTTGAAATGGGCGAGGTAAGCGTTGGGCCAACGGTTACCCAATATACGCTGAAGCCAGAAGAAGGCATCAAGCTTTCTCGTATCACTGGCTTGAATAATGACTTATCAATGGCTTTAGCAGCGCACCCTGTTCGTATCGAGGCTCCAATACCTGGTAAAGCTTTGGTTGGCATTGAGGTGCCTAATCATACTGTCGCCATTGTTACCTTGCGCGAAACATTGGAATCCGAAGACTTCAAGCATAGAAAAAATAATTTAATGATTGCCTTAGGCAAAGACGTTGCGGGCAAAGTATGGCTTGAGAGTATTGCAAAAATGCCGCACTTGCTTGTTGCCGGTGCTACCGGCTCGGGAAAGTCGGTCATGTTGAATACGTTGATTGTCAGTTTGCTGTACCAAAATAATCCTGATGACCTCAAGCTTATTATGGTTGATCCTAAGCGCGTTGAATTAACTATTTATAACGGTTTACCGCATTTGTTAACCCCGGTTATTACTGAAGTATCAAAAACCATTAATGCTTTGAAGTGGTGTTTAAATGAAATGGATAGGCGTTTTGAAACCTTATCCCAAGTTCATAAGCGCGATATTGAAAGTTATAATCAAAGCGCCACGGAAAAAATGCCCTATATAATTTTCATTATTGATGAGTTGGCGGACTTAATGGTTGTTGCTGCTAAAGAAATGGAAACGGGAATTGTTCGCTTAGCGCAAATGGCGCGTGCGGTTGGTATTCACTTAGTATTAGCCACTCAGCGTCCAAGCGTGAATGTTATTACTGGTACGATTAAAGCAAACATGCCGGCGCGTATCGCCTTCTCAGTTGCTTCCGGAATAGACTCGCGTACCATTTTAGATTCATTAGGCGCGGAAAAATTATTAGGCCGCGGGGATATGTTGTTTTCCAGTGTGTCTTTGACTAAACCAAAGCGCATACAAGGGGCTTTGATTACTGATCAAGAAATTAAGAGAGTTGTTTCGTATATAAAAGAAAAGAGTGGTGCCCCAAGTTATATCACTGAAATTGTTGAGCGCCAAAAAGTACGCGGGGTTGCCGGCGTGGGCATTGATGGCGGATCCGATGACGATGATGAGCTTTTCCAAGAAGCCAAAGAATTAATTATTAATTCAGGGAAAGCTTCGGCCTCTTATTTGCAACGCCGTTTATCTATTGGCTATGCTCGCGCAGCTCGATTATTGGATATTCTTGAAGAAGCAGGCGTTATTGGACCTTCAAACGGCGCCAAGCCTCGTGAAATCATGGTTACTAAAGAGCAGTATGCTTCAATGGTGCAAGATAGTATCGCTGGGGTTCGTTTACATGATCAAGCTACCGCTACACCTCCCGATAATTATCTTGGAGATGAAAATCTAAGCTCCGATGAGATGGTTAGTGATGAAATCAGCAGTAATGAAGAAGATAATAGTGAAGAAGAGAGCGAAGCGGAAAGTATTGAGGAAGAAGAGCCGGATTTTATGGAAGACGAAGAGGCTAAGGAGGCTGTTGATGACGAACTTATCCCCCCTCTTTCCACAGAGCAGGACTCTTCAGAAAATAAAGCAAAAAAGGCCTCTAAACCAGACGATTTTGAAAGATTATTTTCTCGCTAATATTAAAGTAATTCTTTCTTTTAGACTACCCTGTCAATAACCCTTGACAGGGTTTTTTAAACCTGTATAATAGAAACACTGCTTATGAAGTATCAATTAATCATCTTAACCTCAATCAGTGGCTAATCGCTTCTTTTTTGCGAAGGACGCCGCTGCAAAGCGGTTTTTTTGTTCTTAATTTGATCTCTAGCAGTGAACTTTAACAACGGAATATGGATAGATAACGCGATATTTAATGTAATTTTAAAGAGTCTTATTAAGTAAGTATAAACCAAAAAAGATATACCGCACTTTTTGAAAATAGAAGTGTGGGAAAATCTCGTAAGGGTATATGGTGGATGCCTTGACTCAAGAAAACGATGAAGGACGTAGCAGCCTGCGATAAGCTTCGGTTAGGTGGCAAGCAACCTTTGACCCGAGGATTTCCGAATGGGGAAACCTATCCTGTTGAAGACAGGATGTCCGCGCGCTGAACACATAGGCACGTGAGACGAAGACCCGGTGAACTGAAACATCTTAGTAGCCGGAGGAAAAGAAAACAATTTGATCTTTTATCTAGGTTGGTGACCTTTCACCGATTTGGATAAGAGATTTCCATTCCCTGAGTAGTGGCGAGCGAAAAGGGAGCAGCCCAAACCATCAAGACCACGTACGTATTTTTTCACTTCGGTGAGACAACGCGTGCTGAAGGAATTAGGTCCATATGTCTTAGTGGTGTTGCAAGATAGCCGTGCTCACTACCTAATGCGGTGAGGTGATTTCGTATTTTATTAGTTGAATTGAGTTGGAAAACTCGGCCAGAGACGGTGATAGCCCGGTAAACGAAAATAATTTACGCGTCATGATGGCATATTCTTAAGTACTGCGGGACTCGTGAAATCCCGTAGGAATCTGGGTCGACTATGACCCAAGGCTAAATATTTCTTGAGATCGATAGTGAACTAGTACCGTGAGGGAAAGGTGAAAAGCATCCCGGTGAGGGAGATGAAATAGTATCTGAAACCATATACTTACAAGCAGTCGGAGCCTTAGTTTACTAGGGTGACGGCGTGCCTATTGAAGAATGAGCCAACGAGTTTGTTGTATGCGGCTTGATTAATCCGCTTGAAGCGGAGCAGTCACAGTGAAAGCGAGGGTTAACCCCCGTACTCTTACTTATTAGAAACGACAGTAAGGCTTCGGCTTTATCGTCTTTCTAATATGTAAGAAGGTCGCATGCACAAGACCCGAAGCCGGGTGATCTAACCATGGCCAGGTTGAACCTTGTAGAAATACAAGGGGAGGACCGAACCCGTAAGTCGTGCAACACTTTGGGATGAGCTGTGGTTAGCGGAGAAATTCCAATCGAACTCGGCAATAGCTGGTTCTCCTCGAAATAGCTTTAGGGCTAGCCTCGAGCGCTGAACGTAGGGGGTAGAGCACTGAATGGGAACGGGCCGCAAGGTACCTTTCTCAACCAAACTCCGAATACCTACGCGTGCAGCTCGGGAGTCAGACTATGGGCGCTAAGGTCCATTAGTCTAAAGGGAAACAGCCCAGATCGCCATCTAAGGTCCCTAAATATATGCTAAGTGTAAAAGGTGGTGTCGTGACTGCGACAACTAGGAGGTTGGCTTAGAAGCAGCCATCCTTTAAAGATAGCGTAATAGCTCACTAGTCTAGTCGTCTCGCGCCGAAAATGTACCGGGGCTAAGCATATTACCGAAGATGCGGGCTTGCCACGCAAGTGGTGAGCGGTAGAGGAGCATTCCAAGACCGCTGAAGTCGCAACGTGAGTTGTGGTGGAGGGCTTGGAAGAGAGAATGTTGGCATAAGTAGCACAAAGGCGGGTGAAAACCCCGCCCACCGAAAATCTAAGGGTTCCTGGGCAACGCAAATCGACCCAGGGTGAGTCGGTCCTAAGGCGAGGCTGCTGTAGTGGCAGCGTAGTCGATGGATGAGCTGGTTAATATTCCAGCACTACTGTAATTTTCCGATGGGGGGACAAAGTTTTGAGGTTTGAGCGTCTCTATGGTATGGACGTCGCTGGCCGTTAGGATAGATCTAGGCAAATCCGGATCAATATTCCGAGCGGTTGGGGGAAGACAAAGCCTTCGGGTAGCGTCAATTCAAGCTGAAAGATTTTCAAGAAAAACCTCTAGGGCTAAGGTTACAGTAACCGTACCGTAAACCGACACAGGTAGATGAGGCGAGGAGCCTCAGGTGTACGAGAGAACCCTCGTTAAGGAACTCGGCAAAATAGCGGTCGTAAGTTAGCAATAAGACCTGCCTGGAGCAATCCGGGCCGCAGCGAAAGATTCCAAGTGACTGTTTAGCAAAAACACAGCTCCCTGCTAACTCGCAAGAGGATGTATAGGGGGTGATGCCTGGCCAGTGTCCGAACGTTAAGAGGAGAGGTCATTTTCCTTCGGGAAGAGAAGCTTTGAATTGAAGCGCGGATGAACGCCGGCCGTAACTATAACGGTCCTAAGGTAGCGAAATTCCTTGTCGGGTAAGTTCCGACCTGCACGAATGGCATAACAACTTGGAAACTGTCTCAACGAGGGACTCGGCGAAATTACAAGACCAGTAAAGATGCTGGTTAACCATAGTTGGACGAAAAGACCCCGTGAAGCTTTACTATAGCTTGATATTGGGTTAGGGATATGTCTGTTCAGAATAGGTGGGAGTCTTCGGACACCAGTGAGATACCACCCTGGCATATTCTTAATTCTTACTTTGCTCCGTGAATCCGGAGAGAGGACAGTATCTGGTGGGTAGTTTGTCTGGGGCGGATGCCTCCTAAAAGGTAACGGAGGCGTTTACAAAGGTCGGCTATCTCGGGATGGAAACCCGAGAGATAGTGTAAAGGCATAAGCCGGCTTTACTGCAAGACCCGCAAGTCGCGCAGTTGCGAAAGCAGAACTTAGTGATCCGACCGTACGAAATAGAACGGCGGAAGCTCATCGGATAAAAGCTACTCCGGGGATAACAGGCTAGTCACGCCCAAGCGTCCACAGCGACGGCGTGGTTCGGCACCTCGATGTCGGCTCGTCGCATCCTGGGGGTGGAGAAGCTCCCAAGGGTTGGGCTGTTCGCCCATTAAAGCGGCACGCGAGCTGGGTTCAGACCGTCGTAAGACAGGTCGGTCTCCTCTCCACTATGGTCGCGGAAATTTGAGAAGGCTCTTCCCTAGTACGAGAGGACCGGGAAGAACGAAGCTCTAGTGTGCCAGTTGTCCTACCAAGGGCATTGCTGGGTAGCTATCTTCGGTTAAGATAAACGCTGAAAGCATCTAAGCGTGAAGCTGTCTTCAAGATTAGATTTCATAGGTTGGTCAGAGACTATGACCTTGATAGGCTCTAGGTGTAAGCCCAGTAATGGGTTAAGCCGAGGAGTACTAATAAACCATTAGATTTTCCCACTTTTTTGTTTTCAATTTCTATTCATATTTCGAGCTTGATAGCGCTGTCTTGGTGGTTCTTGCGAAAGGGTCACACCTGTTCTCATCCCGAACACAGCAGTTAAGCCTTTCAGCGCCGATGATACTTGGGCCGCCCAAGCCCTGGGAAAGTAGGTCGCCGCCAGGACTGCGCTATCAAGCAAGCCCCGTTTCTTTCGAGAGGCGGGGCTTTTGTATATGTATAATTTTGACATATATATTAATATTGGGTAAAGTGAGCAAATAAAATTAATATTAAAAATTAAAGTAAAAAAAGGAGATAGTGTTTTCATGCAAGAAAAATTATTTAGTTCTAAAAATATTGGGCTCTTGCCTTGTTTATTATTCTTTATAATAATAATGCGAGCTAAACTAGCTGCCAAAGAAAATAAGGCATATACCTTTCTTACCCCGCTCATCAAAAATAGTGTGCTTGAGCAAATAATTAATAACGATAAAGAAGCCATCACATTGCGTTTAGAATTTAATAGCGGAGTTTTCGGATTAACAATTTTTGTTGGTAATAATGTATTTGTTTCCGCCTATCCCCTTAAAAAAGGAAGTCAAACGCTAAATCAAAAATATTTGCTGGATTACTATGAATCCAATATTTACATTAAGGGAGCTTTAAATAGCGGTGTTCAAACAGATATTATAACATGGCTATTTTCGACGCCTCCTTTAATCACTAATTTGGGGTTACAGGAAGATTTACATTTAAAAAAATCATCGCCTCAAGAAGTATACGATGCTCTGTCGGGTATCATAGGAGAGTGGAAGGGATTTATAAAACAAGATGATAATTTTCCTTTAGACTATGTACATACCGGTCATTTAGAAATATATTTTGACAAATTTTTTTCTTTATTGATTCTGGAAAAAAATTAGAATTACAGTAATAATAAAAATACCCTGGAGCATTTAGTTTCCAGGGTATTATTTTATTTTTTTGTAGAGCCTAGCTTCCAGCCAATATATCCCAGAGCGCATATTAATCCTATTGCTGAAATAAGAAAATATATAAAAAAACTTTTTTTATTATTTCTTGGAGCTTGAGAAATGGCAGAACTAATTTCTTGAGAGCTTGTAGTTTGCTCCGGACCTTTGGGTGCGTTAGTAATAATAATATCTTCTTCAAAACGAGGCATGAGTCGTGCGGCCTCCCCGCTTTTTTGTAGGATGCCGCTCACTATTACACGGTCGCCAATAGCATATTTGGCAATAGATAGTTTTGCTGCTTTTGCTAAATATACGGTAGCGTCTCCGGTGGCATCTGTAACAATAAGATTTGGTGATTTTTTACTTGTTATTTCTCCCTCAATTATAGCTAAGCGCGGGTATTCCCCTTCTTTAAGAGAATTGGCTAAGGTCTTTTCTGGCAATAATATTTCTTTTTCACCTAGTATTGAAATATCCGAGGTTGTTGCGGTTTTCAAGCGAGGTCCGGTTTCAAGCGAGCTTACATCGCCACTGGCTTTTATGTATTGACCCATTGCAAGCGGCGGAAATAATTTTTTAGAATTGTATATTTGGTATAGTACTTCACTATTGTCAGGCTTAAAATAAAAATATTGGCTGCCGAATACTCCCGGAAGAACAGCCACTGTTCCCTGTAGCGTTACTTTTGCTTTCGTAGAGCTGGCTTTTTTATTAGAATTAGTGACAGCCTTTATTACTTTCTGGTTTTCCCAATTTTTCTTCTTGGCGTTGTATATGTCGCCTTCAGGCGCTTTGTCATATGTTATGTTATCTATCTCGATACCGTCGGGATTAATCAAAAAAATTTTTTCTTGACTGTTGCCAAGCGTTGGCAAAAATACTGTCGGTATTTTGTAGATTTCTCCTGGAAGTATTTCAATTTCTTCATTAATAATTGGTCCCTTTTTACTTTTATTGGCAATTCGAAAACCCTTTAAAAATATGGAATTTATGTCATTATTAATGAGTTCTAACCATTCTTTACCTCCGTCCGCTCCTTCAGGATTTGCGAGTAATCTATATATTTTTAGACTTGACGGAGCGGCAGAGGCAATATGAATTTCTTTATTAGTATGTTCTATGGGGTTTTCTATTCTTGTTAAGGTAACTTTTTTTGAAAATGTTGATGAACCATGTTTGTTTTTAACGGTTAACACGACATTAAAAGAGCCCTCTTGGAAAAAGGTGTGTTCTGGATTAGCAAGCTCACTAGAGTAGCCATCATCAAAATTCCAAGAATACGTTGCTTTCTCATTGCCGGTATTAGTATCTGAACTGTCAAAAATCAGTGGCCGTCCGATTTCCGTGTCACCCACTATGCTAAAAGTCGCCAAGGGTTTAAATGATTGTATATTGCGGCTAGCAAGGGTGGGAGCATAGGTCCATTGCCATATTTTATTAATAAGTGTTTCTTGCTCGTTTAGTAAAATCCAGCTTTGTCCTTCTCCAGCTTCTTTATAGGTAACGGTCTGATAGGAAGTTTGGCGCAAGGGTTGGAATAATTTAACCGTCATTCCGGAGTTATTTAATTTAAAAATGTTCGTACCGCGAAGTATAAAATATTGTTCTTTGGCAAGGTCGAATTCAAGAGGGAATTCATACACAAATTCTTTATCCCCGATTTCTAGCCGCCAGCCACCAAGGCGCACATAGCGATCCGAACGGTTATAGATTTCAATGAATTCACTATCGCTATGTTCCTCATCGATACCTAAAGGATTTGGGGAGATTTCTGAAATAATAATATCTCGGCTGTAATCATACGTTGTGTCAGAGTCGCTTTCGTCTATAATAGGAGTGATAATGTTTGAGAGATTTTTAGTAGGGCTGACAGTAATAGAAAAATCCATGCCATCGCTATTAGTATCAAAACCATCGCTATTTCGGGCAACGCTGTTGGGGTCTGAGGCGGTCGGCGCATTATCGGTCGTATCGCCGTCATCCCAATCGCCATACGCTACTTGATCAATGATCTCTCCATTGGCATTCCGTAAAATTATCATATCACCGGCGTTATTCAAGCTTCCTGCCGGCTTATTGATTACATAAAATTTTGTATTGCCGCCAATAGACGCGGTAAGTTTAGTTTTTGTCCCCGCTCCATCTTCTATTGTCCAATTAGATAAGGGAATAACAGTTTCTGAACTGCTATATAATTCTATCCATTCATTTTCGCCGCTCACTGGATCGGCTACAAATTCATTAATAGTTATTGACTGGTTTACAGCGTTGGCGGGCAAGTTCTCTAATTGGCAACTTGTATCGCAGCCATCATTTGCAACAATATTTCCATCATCGCATGTTTCGCTTTCTTCAATATGGGAGTTTCCGCAAGCAACAGGGGCAGCAGGTATAATAATATGAAAATCCAGGTTGTTGTTATTTGTGTCTTGGTAGTTAATTCTCTCCAATATTTCATTAGCTCCAGGATTTTGCGAAAATGCCACACCTTCAATGAGGTCATTTTGCACAGCGCCCCAGCCCACCGCATCAATAACATACCCGCTATTTTCTGATCCGCGGCGTATAGCCACGCTATTGTCATTACTGATTGTCTGGGTGGATGATGAGTCGGCATTAAGGGAAGTTGCAAAATTGTTATTAGAGTTTGCCCAAGTATAAAGTGCGGATGGGTTTAATAAAAATGATGTAGTCCATGATTTAATAGTTGTATCACTGGTACCGGTTTTTGTTCGTTTGACTAAACGTAAGCCATTTAGATCGTGAGGTACAGAAGTTTTATTATATATCGAAATAAAATCATTGTCGGTTTTGCCTTCTCCGCCCGAGATTTGTACGCGATTAATGATGAGATCGCCGGGGGAAACAGCGTGAACTGTAAAACTGCCCGATCCGAAGAGGATCGCGCAGAGGGTGGTATAAAACAATACGTAGATTAAACTTTTCCCTCTCGGGTATTTCATAGAAATAGTATCCCCGAGGGCTAGGAATGCATTAGTGAGTTATGCGGAGGTGAGATTTTTTTTGAACCAATCAACCCAGGGTACAACCAGGGGGTCGACTCTATTAAGGAGGGAGAGCCTGTACGTAAGCCATGATCCAAACTGTAAAAGATTAAAGGCTTGGGCGAGAGCAGTTTTTCCGGACGGCGAATAGCTATATACTGCTATGCCTTGCTTTTTCATTACTTCTTTGGTTAGTTCAAGCCGGCGGCTTATTTTTTTATTATATAAATCGGATTCTAGAAAAAGCGCTGATAGCCGCTTATTGTTAGAACGCGGATGCGAAAGTCCCTCCAGGCTGTAGTGGTTCATATCTGATAATACAAGGTAAGAGGCAAAATTCTTTCCAGTCTCGCAAAACTGGTTTCTCATTGTTCGGAGATTGCCTTCGAATAATTCTCCTCCTACTAATATAACTTCATGATTATAGAGATGTTTGGCCGTTTTTTCCGGGTCGCTATTTTTCCCACACAAATTAATATTCTTTCTTTTGAGTTGATTTAAGAGATTTGTGATCTCTTTGTCATTAACTTTAATTAATCCCAATTTCTTAAAAAGAAAGAGGAGGGAAGCAACTCCATAGCCTAAACCAAGGCGAGGCTGGGCCGAAGGATTAGCCCCTGTTGTAAAGAAATAGTGAGGGACATGGTCTTTTTGCGCTAAGCGAGTTAAATCGTTATCGCTATCAGAGGTAATGATAATAATACGTGCTCCGCGGCGTTTAGCAATTGCATACGCGGCGATAGGTTCTTCAGTTGCCCCCGAGTAAGAGGAAACAATATAGAGGGTTTTTTTGTTTACATATGCCGGAACTTCGTATCCGGGTTCAATGAGCAAGGGTATTTTTAAACTGTGACGAAAAATTGATTGGATAATGTAACCGCCAAGGTTAGAGCCGCCCATTCCGTTGATAACGACAGTATCAATACCGGACAAAGAAAAAGTTCCCCGTTCCGTCGTAAAGTCATTCATAACCGAACGGATTTGATCGGGCAATCGCTTTAAGGAGTCAATCATGATCTGTGAAGATGGCTGTCGCTTTAAGGATAGAAACATAGTAAGAGTGATTATACCGCATGAAAAATGTATGCGCAAGATATAATGAGCAACGACTTTGCAGTTTAGTCAGAACAAAAAGTTATATCCCTTGATTCTTTTTTAATATATATTGCTTGATATTTTTGTGGCACAATCCATTTATCGATTGGACACTCCTGAGGCTTGGAGAAAAATATTTTTGTTATAAATCCCTTTTCGCATAAAATTCCAGCATCCGGACTTTTGTCTATGTCTCCCGAAAGGACGATGTTATTGCGGAAAATAATTTTTTTTACGGAAGCAGAATGGTTTTCGAAATTTTTTACTACAATAATACGTTGTTCTTTTTTAGGCAGTTGTTCAAGAACTTGAGCAAAAAGCTTCTGGTCGCCTGGTTTAATGATTATTATATTGCTACCATGCACCATCGAGTTATTACTCACGTATTCAATATCTTTATGGTTATTACCGAGTTGCTTCAATAGTTCTTCAATTGCCATTGGGTGTGCCGAAAAAAAGAGAATTTTATTTCCGGCGGCGTATATATTAGCAGCGAGAGTAATAGTATATAAAGAAGCTCCAGTTTTCTCTTTTCCTGAAATAAGCATTGGAAAATCTGAATATTTAAAATGCGCTATTTTATTATTGATAATAATATTCATATTAAAATAATTTTTGCTGCCTTTCTTTTTTCTCTTGAGGCGAAAATATTCGTACTGTACCGTATTGTCCGTCAAAACCGGGAGTAACAAACAATTCGCCTTCACGCACGCGGCGTATGCCTTCAACAATTTCTGCGGGCGCCGCCTTGGCGATCCGCTCTAATGGCATTTCAAGCAAAATATCTAATTCAGATCCTAATGATTGTACCATCGCGCGGTATTGCAGTTGTATTTTAGCTGATTGGCGATTTTTGATATCAAAAGCTTCACCAATGATTTTATCAAGTTCAACGGTCTGTCTAAATGGGACAGTATTTTCAGGTTTGAATCCTTCTGGTCTATCCGCTAAAGCTTCCACTCTATTTAAAACGCCGATGACAAGCGGTTTGCCGCAGCTCGGACAAAGGTTTTTATGTTTTTTGGATTGCTGGGGAGTGAAGCTGATATTGCAGGCTCTATGTCCATCGTAATGGTACATGCCTTCTTCAGGCCAAAATTCTATAGTATATAAAATCTTCTTAGTATTTTTAGTTTTAATGATCTCATATATTTCTAAGTACGAAGGTTCTTCGCTGAGATCAAAGACATTGGCTTCACGAGCCAGGTTGGGAAGCGAGTGGGCATCTGAACTTGATAATAATGTTAAATGATCAAGTTGTGACAGCCGCCAGTTCATTAGTGGGTCGCTGGAAAGACCTGTTTCGTAGGCGTAGATATGTTCAGTTTGTTCATGAAAGCATTCTTCAACAGTATCAAAGCCTGATTTGGAACCAAACATTGCAAACCACGGCGTCCAAATATGAGCTGGATAAATTAAAAAATTTGGATGAATGGATAAACATAATTCAACGAGTTTGGGGCAGCTCATCCCTAGAATTGGGCGTCCATCAGAACGAATATTGTAGTGCTTGTCTAAAAAATTGTTTAACTCTCTAGCGGCTTTTAGGTTTGGCGCAGTCACCATAATATGCACCCGTCTTGCTTTGCCACCGTCTTTGTAAATAAGAGAAAGTTCAGTTGATAAAATAAATTTTACTGTATTATCTTCAGCTTTCTTTAAACGATACAGGCCGCTGTCGCCAATTTCTTCAAGCTCTTTTTCGATAGAAGAAAACCAGGCCGGGTAGGTAAAATCGCCTGTGGCAACTATGCCAATACCTTTATCGCGGCAGGTTTTATCTATATTCGCTAGCGTTAATTGCGGACTGCAGGCGCGGGCGTATTTGGAGTGAATATGAAGGTCTAGTACGGTTTTCATATTTAGCAGTATACCAAGATTGTGATAATTTTTATATTTAAATACCCGCTCTGTAAGCGGGGTCGATAAGCGGGGAGAAAAGAGAGAATTAATATTTAATTATATCATATAAATATAAATTTGTCAATAGCTTAATACTTTTTCATACGTTATAGTATCTATATGCTTATATTTCTTTATGGCTCCGATGATTTCCGAGCCCGGCAAAAAATAACCGACTTGCGGGAAAAGTTTATTAAAGAAGTTGATCCCGGTGCATCGAGCTTATCCGCGTTAGATGCTTCGCGGGCAACGCTTGATGATCTTTCTTCGCTGTACCGCTCCGGATCATTATTTACGAAACGTCGTTTTGTCGTACTTGAAAAAGTCCTTGATAATAAAAACAAAGATTTTATTGAGGACCTCACTTTATTTATTGAAGGCGAAAAAAAGAATGAGAATATTTTGGTTGTGTATGAACCGAAGTTTGTCGAGAAAAAAATTGCCGGAAAGAATTTAATAATGAAGCCGGGGGCTGATGATAAAACTGTACCATTATCAAAAATTGAAAAGAAGCTGTTTGATGTATTGTCTAAAGGCGATTTTGTACAATCTTTCTTTCCGGCGAGCGGTGCCAACTTATTAAAAATCCTAGCGGGAATAGCAAAACAACATGGTGCCACCCTATCAATTCCCGCAGCACAGCTTTTAATACGGCTTATTGGTACTGATTTGTGGCCCTTGTCACGCGAATTAGCTAAGCTGGCCGCCTATGCAGCCGCTATGAGCAAAGATAACGCGGCAACGATTAGCGAGGCTGATGTACGCTTGTTAGTGAGCCAATCGGTGACTGATAGCATTTTTGCTTTAACGGATGCTCTCGGGAATAGGCAAAGCGCCTCAGCAATTCAATTGTTGGAGGAACAGTTAAACTCCGGAAGCAATGCCAATTATTTGCTTACCATGATGTTGTGGCAATTCAAAATTTTAGCATCCGTGCGCCAAGGGTTAGACGAAGGGCATTCGCCTAAAGAATTAGCTAAAGCGCTTGCTTTGCATCCCTATGTTCTTGAGAAAAGTATAAATCAGGTGCGTAAGTTTAGTTTTCCTCATCTTGAGAGGGCGATAAATAAATTAGTCGAAGCTGACTATAAATCAAAAACCGGACAAGGAACTTTAGAAGAATTATTGCCGGTTGTAATCGCTAGTTTATAGGAGCTCACTTCATAGCACTGTCTATAATATAATGTCATTTCGACGAACGCCGTAGGCGTGAGGAGAAATCTGTTACACTGAAAAAGATTTCTCAGTCGCTTTGCCTGCCGGCAGGCTCCTTCGAAATGACAATTATACTTTAACTAGCGTAACTAAAAAACCTCCCTTCCGGGAGGCTTTTTAGTCTATTATTTCTTCGCCTTAGCAGCAACGTTCAATTTCTTTTGTAAACGAGACTTCCGGCGATTGACCGTATTCTTTTTCAAAAGACCTTTCTTCGCTGCCTTGTCCAAGGCTTTAGCAGTATCGCGGAGAAGAGAAGCGGCTGTGCTTTCGCCGGCAGAAATCGCTTTCTTGGTCTTCTTAGTTAAGAGATTAATCTTATCTTTGACCTCGGCATTTTTCAAAGCGCGCTTAATGCTCTTGCGCAGTTCTTTCTTTGCTGATTTTATATTAGGCATAGAATCTTAATGGTTAATTGATATAGGGATTATAACAAGACAATACGGGTTTGTAAAGGTTGACAGGGGAGCTTTTTTGGAGTATAAAGGGACAGAAGATTGCCGCCTAAGCGGTGATGGGAAAAGAAACTATATGGAGCCACTCGCTCAAGAAATATTCGAACTTGTGATGGTAAAAATCCGCGAACAAGCGGCCTATAATCGCGATGCGTATAAGGAGCTTGTTGAAGAAACCATCGACTACTTTAATGAACGCGGCAAGATTGATGATGACGACAACGTCGAATTTATCCGCGATCAGCTTATGGATATGTGGGAACAAGTTGAAACAGAGCTGGGAGAAGAGTAGAATACTTTGCAATAATAAAAAAAACGACCCGTGAGGGTCGTTTTAGTTTTATGTTGTTAGCTCTTAATGCCTAATTCTTTCTTTCGAGCTTGCGCTTTATCCAACGTCATTTTACGGATACGGATATTTAGAGGCGTAACTTCAACAAGCTCGTCATCGCCAATATATTCAAGCGATTCTTCAAGATCCATTGTTTTAGGGGCTTTAAAGTGTTCACTGACGCCGTCTCCTTTAGAGCGCATGTTGGAGAGCTGTTTAGCCTTGCAGATATTAACTTCGATGTCTTCGCCGCGGGCATTTTGTCCAACAACTTGTCCTTTATAAACCGGGATGCCGGGGCCGAAGAAAAGGGTACCGCGTCCTTGGATATTTAATAATCCATAGAGGTTTGAAGTTCCGGTTTCAAAAGCGACTAAAGATCCGCGATCGCGTTCCGGCCATTCGGCGCTGTCGTGTCGATAATCAAGGAAGCTCGCGTTTATTAAGCCGAGGCCGCGGGTATCGGAAAGAAATTCGCTGCGATAACCAAAGAGGCCGCGAGTCGGCATGATAAATTCTAAGAAGACAGTCGTTCCTTCTTTGCGCATATCTTTCATTTCAGCATGGCGGCTGCCCAGTTTTTGGATAACGTTGCCGGACCATTCTTCAGGTACTTCGATAAAGACCTGTTCAAAAGGAACCAAGGTTTTTCCATCAACTTGCTTGGTAATAACTTGCGGACGGGAAACTTGGAATTCAAAACCTTCGCGGCGCAAGCGTTCGATGAGAATGGCGAGGTGCAATTCGCCGCGTCCGGAAACGATCCAGCCGCCGGAAGGATGATCTTCAACGCGCAAGGCCATATCATTTTCCAATTCATTCATTAAGCGCTCGCGGATTTGGCGGGAGGTTGAAAATTTACCTTCTTTGCCGGCAAAGGGAGAGTCGTTGACGGTAAAAATCATCTGGACAGTTGGCTCTTCAATCGTCAAAATCGGCAAGGCTTCAGGGTGGGCGGGATCGGTAATCGTTTCACCAATATTGATGTCGGTAATACCGGAGAGAGCGATGATATCGCCGACGTTGGCGGTATCAGTATCAACCCTATCCAGTCCTTGGTAGGTCATAAGAGAAACAAGTCGGTGAGTCGTAATGCTGCCGTCGTGTTTTATGCGGGCGATTTGCTGACCCATCTTAATGGAACCATTGAAGAGAATACCCGTCGCTAAGCGTCCTTTAAATGAGTCGCCAGAGATAGTAGTAATAAGCATTTGCAAAGGTTTGGTAGCATCGCCGACTGGTTCAGGAACATGTTTGATAATGGCATCAAAGACCGGAGTAATATCTTTCATGTGCGTCATGTCGTCGTTTTCGCCAGCTAAGCCATTTTTGGCGGATGCATACACGATAGGGAAATCGATAATGTCATCAGAAGCTCCGAGCTCAACGAAGAGATCAAATGTTTTATTCAAGGCAAAGTCGGTGCGTGCTCCTGGCTTATCGATTTTATTTACAACAACAATGACTCGTAAGCCAAGCGAGAGCGCTTTTTTTAGTACGAAGCGGGTTTGGGGCATAGGCCCTTCTTTGGCATCGATAAGCAATAAGCAGCCATCGGCCATTTTTAGAACGCGTTCCACTTCGCCTCCAAAGTCAGCGTGACCCGGAGTATCAATGATATTGATCTTGGTTCCTTTATAGATTACAGAAGCGTTTTTCGAGAAAATAGTGATGCCGCGCTCACGTTCGAGTTCGTTCGAATCCATGATGAGCGTTGAATCAGCCGTTTCCTTATTGAGGTGAGTTTCTGATTGTTTGAGCAAAGCATCGACAAGGGTCGTTTTACCGTGGTCGACGTGAGCAATAATGGCTATATTTCTTAGGTTTTTCATATAAAAAAGCTGCCGAACGGCAGCACATAATCGTTAATGCCTTATATACAGTATTATAGCAAATATTTTTTGCTTTGTCAATTTATATTAGATTGTATTCGTAAGAATGGATGAAGGATGGTATTGTCGCTGACCCAGCTCTGTATCCAGGGAAAGAAGCGATTGCTGATCATTATTCAGCGCATCAATTCGTTCGACAAGCCCGCCCAGGCTTTCTTCCTCTTCTTGTTGTTCTTCAACATACCATTCAAGTAGTTTTCCTAAAGCGGCGTCATCTTCCGATTTCGCCAGTTTTACCAAATTATTAATTGTTCCTGTAATATGCTTTTCATGGTGTAAACCGGCGGCGACTAAGCTGCGGGCATCACTGAGAGCTAATTCCGGCTTAGCTAATGCGTCTAATTCAATTGTTTCGCCGCGCTGAGCTAGATGGTTAAAGAAGCCCATGGCATGATCAATTTCTTCTTTTGCTTGGACGCGGAACCAGCTAGCAAAACCCGGTAGTTGCAAAGCTTCGGCTTTAGCAGAAATTGCAAGATATGCATACGCTGAAAATAACTCTTCGTTAATTTGTTTATGTAGAGCGTTGAGAATATTTGATGTCATCATATGAATATATGTCATTTCGACGAACGCCGAAGGCGGGGAGGAGAAATCTTTTTAGATTTCTCAGTTCTCCGCTTTTCAGCGGAGTCCTTCGAAATGACAATAAAATTATAGTAAAAATAGAATAATGAACAGGCCAATAATTATACGGTACCAGCCAAAGCTGGCAAAGGAGTGCTTTTCAATATAACGAAGAAATGCCCGAATAGCAATGAGGGCAGTTAGAAAAGCCGCAATGAAGCCAGTTGCTAATAATTGCCATTCATGAGCACTAAAGCTTGCATTACTTTTAATGATGTCCAAGCCGCTTGCTGCCGCCATGGTTGGGATGGCTAATAAAAATGAAAATTCAACAATCGTTTTTTTGCTGAGACCCAGAGCCTGCCCGCCTATAATAGTGGCGGCCGATCGCGAAACGCCTGGGATGACGGCTAAGGCTTGGAAAAAACCAACGCCTATGGATTGCTGGTAAGAAATATTTTCGTTTTCCACTCGCGCTTTAAAGAATACTTCAAAGAGTATCATGACAATGCCACCGATAATAAGAGCTAGAGCAGTAATGAAAAGATTTCCTAATAAATAATTTTTTACCAAAGGGTACGCTACTAAACCGATTATTGCTGTTGGAACAAAAGCCCAGACAACGCGCATAAAGAGTTTACGGCTGATAAGAAGTTTTTTTGCGTAGAGCACAATGACGGCAAGGATGGCTCCCAGTTGAATATAAATATCGAAACTTTTTAAAAAATCATTTTCGGTAAGGCCGAGTAACTTATTAGCAATAATAAGATGAGCGGTTGAAGAAATTGGTAGAAATTCAGTTAAGCCTTCAATAATGCCTAAAATAATGGCGTGGAGAATATTCATAGAAAAGCGTCATCCTGAACAAGCTCCGCGAAGCGGAGCGCAGGTTCAGGATCCATGATAACGTAGTTACTACGAAATAATGGATCCTGGCCTACGCCAGGATGACATGAAGATATGTTATACTTTGATTATAGCAATAATATACTTTCATGACTAAACAAAATATTTTTAAGCCATTTCCACAGCCGATCTCTTTTAAAAGGATGATAGGGCCGAGTTTTATTATTCTCGCCTTCGGTCTTGGTTCTGGTGAGCTGATTTTGTGGCCATACTTGGCGGCTAATTATGGTTTAGGAATTGTTTGGGCGGCGCTACTGGGCTTATCTTGCCAATATTTCATTAATATGGAAATCGAGCGTTATGCTTTGGTTCGTGGGGAAAGTGTTTTTGTTGGTTTATCCCGTCGCCTACCCTTGATTTCTTATTGGTTTATCATTTCGACTTTTGTTGGTTTCGGTTTGCCGGGAATTATCGCTGCCGCTGCTCAAAGTCTTTCTTTGGCTTTTGGCATAGACCAGTATCGCTGGCTGGCAGTGGGGCTGTTGATACTGTGCGGACTTATTTTGAGTTCTGGAAAAAGCGTCTATGGCCTCATGGAGAAATTAACCAAGTACGTTATCTTGATATCAGTTGGCATGTTACTGGTTTTGGTTTTTCTTATTTTCCGCGTTGAACATGCTATTGAATTCGCTCAGGGCTTGATTGGCATTGGACCCAATTATTCTTTTATCCCAGCCGGTATTAGTCTCGCAACATTTTTGGCTGCTTTTGCTTATTCCGGAGCCGGAGGTAATTTAAATCTTGCGCAATCTATTTATATAAAGGAAAAAGGGTATGGCATGGGGGCCTATAGCCAAAAAATCAGTGGTTTATTCCGTGAAGGGAAAATTGATGATTCTATAAAACTGAGCGGTGAAAATTTTTCCAGTACAGCGGATAATATGAAGCGTTTTAATAGTTGGTGGAAAAAGATCGGTCTTGAGCACGCTTTGGTTTTTTGGTTTTTGGGCTTCATTGCCATGGCCTTATTAATGATTCTTTCCTATGGTTCTACTTTTGGAGCTGCCGGAAATGCTCAAGGAATTGCTTTTATCCAAAATCAAGCATCTCATGTTGCTTCGGTACTGGGTGCTCCTCTTGGGCTGGGGCTTTTAGTTATTATTGGCTTGCTGTTATCACAAACTCAACTTGGAATTCTTGATTCTACTTCGCGTATTATGTCGGAAAATGCCGCTTTGTTGCAAATTGGAAAAGATAAGAAAAAACCCGTTCATCTCAGTCGTTTTTATTATATGTTTGTTTGGGCTCAAATTGCCTTTGGTTGCTTATTGTTCATATTTAATTTTTCGGAACCAAAACAATTAATTGTTCTTGGCGCCATTATTAACGCTTGGGCTATGATTGTCCATATTGCCTTGGTTTTTTATTTGAATCATAAAGAGCTAGCCAAAGAGTTTCGTCCAAAAATGTGGCGTAAAATTGTTATCACTTTAGTGTTTATAATTTTCTTGAGCTTCGGTTTTTTTACTCTGTGGAGCAATTTTTTTAAGTAAAGATGTGGTATACTACATAGAACGAGCTTTTATTTAAATTATGAAAACTGGAGATAAGCGAGGTTTTACACTCATTGAACTTTTGGTTGTTATTGCAATCATCGGTATTCTTTCAACCTTGGCAATTATTGCCCTTGGTTCAGCGCGTCAAAAAGCTCGAGATTCAAAAAGGGTTGCGGACTTAAACCAAATTGGAAAGGCTTTAGAGTTGTTTTATAGCGATAATAATATATACCCCACCTTGATAACTGCTGGCCAACCTATTGTTTTTGGATCAACAACCTATCTTGCGCAAGTTCCTTCAAACCCTACACCTCGTAATGAAGGCAATTGCGGAAATTATAATTATATATATGAGTCGGCCATATCCGGGAATGGTTATACCTTAAGCAGTTGTATAGCGGGGTCAACAGGTTCTTTTCCAGCAGGCGGGATTTTTGTATCATCTGCTAATGGCTCCAGCGTAACACCCTGCGGAGGTTTGATTGTGGATCGCGATGGCTATACCTATCGCACGGTTCTTATTGGGACTCAATGTTGGATGGCTGATAACTTAAGCACAAGAACAAAGCCTAATGGTGTCGCTTTAACGAGCCCTGGGCGAGAATGTATTTCTACAACTAATACTTTAGGTACAGAAACTGATTGCACGGCTGGGCGGACACTGTATCGCTATACCGAAGCTTTTAATGGCGATGGTATTGGGGGTCAGGGTATGTGTCCGAGTGGTTGGCATATTCCAACAGAAGCAGAAATGCATACCTTAGAATTAAATTTTACTAGCCCTCCTAACACTGAAGTAAATTGCTCAGCTACCCGTTTGTCGGCTTATAATCTTTGTGACTTAGTCGGTACCGCCTTAAAGACTGGTGGGGCAGCAAATTTTAATGGCGTGCCAAGTGGTTATCGGTCTGGTTTAAGCGGCTATGACTCCAATAATTTATATTGGTTAGCTCGTGGCCCTCTAGGATATAGCTGGCGAGGAATAAATGCTGCTCAAGCAGGACTCTCATTAAATGCTCCGGGAGGAAATGATGGCTCGTCAGTGCGTTGTATAAAAAACTAATATATGAAAAAGAGAGGTTTTACACTCATTGAACTTTTGGTCGTTATCGCCATTATCGGTATTCTTTCAACCTTGGCAATTATTGCTTTAGGTTCAGCGCGTCAAAAAGCGCGAGATTCAAAACGCGTTTCGGACATCAATCAAATTTCTAAGGCTTTGGAAATGTATTATGGCGATGCCAATGCCTATCCAACGCTTATTACTACTGGACAAGCTCTTAGTTATGGAGGCACAACATATTTATCTGCCGTGCCTACTAACCCTTCTCCGAAAAACGACGGCAATTGTCCTAACGCCGACTACGTATACGCACCGAGCAGTTCAACGGCCGTTGGCTATACATTGAATTTTTGTTTAGGAAGTGCTACGGGCTCACTTTCAAATGGTTTAAATTATGCGTCTGCCAGCGGATTAAATGGCGATCCATCGCTCGTGGGTTGGTGGAAATTAAATGAAGGGGCTGGTACTTCGGTTACGGATTCTAGTTCAACGCGGAATGCCAATACTCTTACCAATTTTAATTATAATAGTACTTCCGGCTGGATTGGGTCGGGTACTACGCCGGCCTTGGGTCCAACAGGCTCGGGTTCAGCGCTGTTATTTGATGGTACTAATGATTATATAGATGCGGGGAGTAATACTGCGCTTAGACCAAATTACTTGTCTATTTCCGCCTGGGTTTATTATACGGGGGACGATGGAGCAATTGCGGGTCAAAAAGATACTGGCTCAGCAGTAGAGGGGTATGCCCTCGCAATAAATAGTGGTACTCTTGTTTTTTGGATTTATGGTACTACGGGTAATTCGACTGGTGGAAATGGCGGCACTCTTGCTAGCGGTCAATGGAGTCATGTGGTTGCTACCTATGATGGATTAATAAGAAATATCTACGTCAATGGAGTTCTAACGACGGTTGGAGGACTGGGACCAGGACGCGGCCCGGTTGTATATACTAACCAACCAGTGAGAATAGGACACACTGATGGAGCTGGCTATCTTCAAGGCGCTCTTAGTGATGTTCGAATTTACAACAGAGCTTTATCCCCTTCGGAAATTGTTGCGATATACAATGCCGGTCATTAAAACAAATAATTGATTTTTCTTAATAATTATGCGATAATTTCCGCATAATTGTTTTTATTTTGTAGATTTTTATGTCCGGACATTCTAAATGGGCGACAACTAAACGCGCCAAAGCGGTCGTTGATGCGAAGCGCGGAGCCGCCTTTACCAAGCTTTCTAATTTAATTTCCATAGCTGCCCGTAAGGGCGGCGACCCGGAAACAAACTTTCAACTCCGTTTGGCAATTGATAGAGCTAGGGGTGTTAATATGCCCAAAGATAATATCGAACGGGCGATTCGCCGCGGGACGGGCGAAGATGGCGGCGGGCAGCTTGAGGAACTAGTATATGAGGGTATTGGTCCGGCGCAATCGCAATTTATTATCCAAGCCTTGACTGATAGTCGCAATAGAACTGCTGCCGCAATTCGCCATACCTTTTCCAAGCATGGCGGAGCCTTGGGAGCGGTAATGTGGAATTTTGAACAAAAAGGAGTCTTGATGATTTCTAAAGAAGTATGGGATGCGAGCGCTTTGAATTTTGATGATTTTTTATTAGAGGGGATTGATGCTGGCATTGATGACGCTGTTTTAGAAGATGAGGGAGTAATTATATATACGAAACCCGAGGCTTTTGCCAAAGTGAAAGGCTGGCTGGAATCTAAAAAGTTAGAAACTGCCTCCGCTGCTATTGAATATGTGGCTAAAGAAAAAATTTCCTTGAGCGATGAAGATAGAGCCAAAGTTGAAAGTTTTATTGATGTTTTAGAAAATGACGAAGACGTGAGTGATTATTTTACTAATATAGAGTAGGGGGAGCGAGACATTTATGATTATTATCGGTTTTGATCCTGGCGTTGCTGATACTGGGTATGGCGTAATTTCAGTCGAGAAAGGCAAGCTTTCTTGCCTTGGATATGGCTGCATTAAAACTCCCGCTAAAACTGACTTACCCGATCGCCTAAAAACTATTTATGCCGATACTGTTACGTTGCTAAAAAAATATAAACCCGCTTTGGTCTCTATTGAGAAGCTATTTTTTTCAAAAAACGTAACGACGGCTATGGCTGTTGGCCATGCGCGGGGAGTAATCTTGCTTGCTATTGCCCAAGCTAAATTGAAAGTAGTCGAGTTCACTCCCAATCAGGTCAAACAATCAGTTGCTTCCTACGGCGCAGCCGATAAGCAGCAAGTACAAAGAATGGTGAAGATGATTTTAAACTTACAAGAAATTCCTAAACCCGATGATGCGGCCGATGCGTTAGCGATTGCTATTTGCGCTTCCGCGTAATTATTTCTGTCTTGGTGTTCACAAATTGTGTTCATTTCCATTGACTTTAGCCAAAAAATGTGCTATCCTTGATATATAAAGGAAAAATCTTCATTCATAAAGTTTGAAGATAAAACAAAAACAAAGAAAAAAAATGTCACTTGCATTTTCTCACACTCATCCGCACGTTTTGGGATGGAAATCATATAGACTTCTTAGAAAGAAGGCAATGGAGCAGGAGCTCAGCTGGTCTGGGCTCGTTATAAGCTTGTCCATTGCTTTTTTTATTGTCGCTGGTTGCGCGACGGTTCTTCATACAATAGAACAATCTTTGAACGCATCGAATGCTCCCCGATATAATCAAGAGCATTATCTGCAAGCTGGAGCTTTAGCCCGTTCAGTGTTCGGCGTTCATGCTGTTGCCGCTGCAACAGCGGAGTACAAGGCTGCACCCGTCAAAGAAACAGAATACGTAACGATTAATACGGGCAAGGAAATTACTAAAGAGATCACATTTAAAAATACCGGCAGTCTTTCATGGAAACCAGGAGTAGTAACGTTTGAAACAGGTCCTTTTCTTAAAACAGTTTCTCAAGTTAAAACAGCGGCTTGGAAAAAAGTGTATGAGCCGGCAGCGCTTCCTAAAGAAATAAAACCAGGACAGTCGGTTACGCTTAGTTTTAAAATGAAGGCGCCTCCTTTGGAGGGAACTATACAAGAAAATTTTCAATTAGTTGCCAACGCTCACCCCCTCACCGGTTCATTGGTGCGGGTTTTTGTTACTATTGAAAAAGCAAACGCCGTTTCCGCTCCTGTTCCTAGTACTCCCGTTTCCCCGACGCCTGCCGCCGCTCCCGCGGCGACAGGCGCTACGGTTGTTCCGCAGCCGAAGCTGTGCATTGCCACTGTCGATGCAACCAATGTTAGTAATTGCAATACTAATCCTAATGAAAATAACGCTGGTAATGGCATTAGTTCCAATATGTTATTATCAGGGCAGCCTACTATTCGTGTCGGCTTATTCTCGACCCTAGCCGCTCAGCGGATAACGGCTAACACAATTTTTAGTGTTTACGGGGGCAATCAATTATTAGCCTCCTCTTTACCTGCCGGAACAGTTGTTACGCTAGGTTATAATCAAAGTAATGGCCAATATTCAGTTTCTCTTCCTCTCGTAACCCAGCAAACCGCTAGCCCGCTGCGTGTTGTGCCGGCATTTGGAGGAATAGTAACCCTCCTTGATTATAGAAACGGCCAAAGCCCCCAAGATAATAGATTTCGAAATATTGTTGAATACAGGTATACTGTTCCGGCAAAAACTGTGTGGCTTATTAATGAATTGCCCCTCGATGATTATATTAAAGGGTTGGCTGAAACAACGAACGCTTCGCCAGTAGAGTTTCAAAAAGTGATGGCGACCATTGCTCGTACCTACGCTTTGTATCATTACTTGCGCGGCGTACAGTTCGGCCTTGTCGACGCCTCGACTAAGCATTCAGCCGATCATTTTCATATTGACTCAGTATATGACCAAGTGTACCGCGGATATAATTCGGAATTGCGCTTAACTGGCTTAACGCAAGCCGTTGAAGCAACTCGGGGAGTGGCGGTAACTTATAATAATCAAATTGTTATAACTCCGTATTTTTCTAATTCGGACGGACGCACTCGCGATTGGACAGAAGTATGGGGAGGAGCTGCCATGGCCTGGCTTAAGAGCGTTTTGGTTCCGGAAGACAATGGTAAGACTTTGTTCGGCCATGGCGTCGGACTATCAGCCCGCGGTGCTTTGCTTATGGTAAACAATGGCAAAGGCTGGCAAGAGGTATTGAAATATTTTTACACCGGCACACAGGTGCAGAAAGTGTATTAATAATAAAACGTCACTATGTTTAAAATAGAAATTGTTAGGAATAATAAAAATCAGGAGCCTGAGCCTCAACAGGAGATAGAAAAATCACCGGAAACCGTGCTCCAAGAGCTTAGGTATAAACGAATGGAACTTCTTACAGAATACCGTTCAACAAAAGCTGATTTAGTAAAGAATGGGCCACATCCAAAATCAGCTGCCGGTATGGAAGTACTTGATCCTATTATAGAGAAACTCGCTCAGACGAGTTGTCAAATTGGTGAGGTACGAGATAAGAATAACATCACTTTTAATCCGTTAAAGTATTATCTTGATAAGACGGAGCGTCTTAAGGAAGTAAGGAAATGGACTGAGGGCGAATTCATAAATACTGAAATAGGAAAAGAAATACATGAAGTCTGTATGAAACGTAACTGGCAACAAAGGTATCAGTATGTTCTTCGAGAAAAGTTGCCCGCTTGGGTAGAGGATGAAAATAGGCATAGTCACCCGCTTCACAAAACTTTTCTTATGTTATGGAGCAAATTAAGGGAAAAGAAAAACCAAGAAAAAATTGATACGTTTAAAGCCGAAATGGATGAGACGTATAATAAGCTGCGAGAACTTAACCAAACTCCCGAAGTTGTTGCCCACTATAAAGAATTAGATGAAATTTCACGAGTAGAAATGCTAGTGGATCAAGTATATGGCCATTATTTGGTAGAATATTTTAATAATGGGAAAACGAGGGAGGAGTTTGAAAAAGATACAAATAACAATGAGGCTGAAGAAGATGGAGTAGAGATTGAGAAAGAGAAAAAGCAATAGGCTAACTATATATGTGTGGCTATTAATAAACATTATTATTTTAAAGAACCGAGAATGAAAGATTCATTTTCGGTTCTTTATATTTTTGGTTCCGCCAGGTATTTTTTTTATACAAAAAATAAGATATACTGTGGATATGCATTTAGAAAAACTCGAAATTCAAGGTTTCAAGTCGTTCGCCAATAAAAATACCCTTATTTTCCCGGGCTTAGTCGAAGGCTCGCGGCGTGGCTTGACGGCCATTGTCGGTCCTAATGGTTCCGGAAAATCAAATATTGCGGACGCGGTTCGGTGGGCCTTGGGCGAACAGAGCATGAAAACATTGCGTGGTAAAAAATCAGAAGATATTATTTTTTCTGGGTCTGATAAAAAGGGGAAGCTCGGCATGGCTGAAGTTTCTTTATACTTGAACAATGCCGATGGCCAAGCACCAATTGATTATTCAGAAATTGTTTTAACTCGCCGTTTATACCGTGATGGTGAAAGCGAATATCTTATCAATAATGCCAAGGCCCGTTTATTGGATGTCCAGTTATTGCTAGCTAAAGCCAACGTCGGTCAAAAAACATATAGCGTTATCGGACAAGGCATGGTTGAGGGTTTTTTAAATACTTCACTTTCGGAACGGAAGGAATTTTTTGATGAAGCAACGGGTGTTAAGCAATTCCAAATCAAGCGCGATGATGCTTTGAATAAATTACGGGCGAGCCTTGAGCATCTTGGTCAAGCGGAAATGCTCTTGGGAGAAATTGAACCTCGCTTAAGCCATTTAACAAGACAAGTCGCTCGCTTGCAAAAACGGGGACAACTTGAAGTCGAATTACGGGAATTACAATTGGCGTATTATCGGACGATGTGGCATGAAATTCACGATCGTTTCAAAGGAGCCAACGAAAAATTTTTGGAATTAGAAAAAGGCGTTGGAGCGAAGGAGAAAAAGTTGGCAGTTTTGACTAATGAGTTGGCCGCTCTGCAGCGCCAATCCGGAGCAAATCAGGATTTTGACCGTTTGCAATCCGAGCTCTCCGGCAAGCAGGCGATTAAAGAAAAAATTACGGCTGAATTAGCAACCCTAAACGCGCGCTTGGAACTAAAATTAGAAAGCGAAGGCAAGTTCGACTTGGCATTCTTTAAAAGGCGACAAAGCGAATTAGAACGGGAAGAAAATCGTTTAATTGAAGAAATGGGGGCTTTGCAAAAAACAGTTGCTACTCATAAAAAAGAAGTTGAGCAGCTTGAAGCTGAACGCCGGCGCTTAACAACGGAAATTGAAACTCTCCATCAATCTTTAGGTGAAGATTCAAATTCCCAAGAAGACAGCCGTATCGAAGACATAAAAAATAAACTTGGTAAATCGCTAGAGATGCTTGAAGCAGCCGAGCGCTTGGATGATATAGAGGGAATGCGCGAAGCATTGCGCGAAATACGATTGGAATTAGGGGCTTTGCAGACACTGGCCCAGGGAATGGGAACTTCATTATCGAAGCAAACGCAGACTTCCTTGCTTTCTTTAACGCAGCATAAGGAAACAATATTAGAGCAATTGCGGTTATCCTCGCAGGCGCTGACTATAGCTGAGGAAAGATTACGACTCAGCGAGATTACGGCTAAAGAAGTTTCTAAAGAAAAAACTTCAGTTTTATCGCGTCTAGGATCGGATGGAGAAAAAAAAGTTTCTGGTGTAGAGGTTAAGGCGGCCGAAGATCGCTTAGCTGCTATTGAAAAGGAGATTCAGGAAATAAGAAATAAGCTGGCCGCCTTTACATCCGACCAAGAACAGGAGCGTCAGCGGCTTTTCACCTTGCAAAACAACATACAGTCATTGCAGCTTGAGTTAAATAGGCTCACCGCCGAATTAAATGAAACAAAGATTGATTCAACGCGGCATGAAACAAAATTGGAGGATCTTGAAGTTGAAATAAGGCAAAACCTTGGCGGATTAAAAGAGGTGCGTGATGAACGTCAAGTTGATCCTATTGATCGATTTGCAGTGCAGGAAAAAATTTCCCAATTAAAGCGGCAACTTGAGCTCATAGGTGGTATAGATCCGGAAATTGAAAGCGAATATATTACAACTAAAGAACGATACGATTTTTTGTCTAATCAGGTAAATGATTTATTATCGACAGGACAGTCTTTGGAAAAAATTATTGAAGAATTAGACGGGACAATTAAAGAGCGTTTTGATAAAGAATTTAAAGTTATCGCCCAGAAATTTGAAGAATATTTTAAAATTTTATTCAATGGCGGCACGGCTAAAATCTTGCGGGTAATGGCTGATGACGAAGAAGAAAGCGCTGGCACAAAACCTGAAGAAGAAAAAGAAGAATCAACGGTTGCTGGACAAAAGTTAAAGCGCATTAAATTCTTGCAAAAGTATAATGCAACAGGTTTGGCGGGCATTGAAATTCAAGCGACGCCGCCCGGAAAAAAGATTAAGTCTATTGCCATGCTTTCCGGCGGAGAACGGGCTTTAACTGCCATTGCTTTAATTTCGGCCATTATCAGCGCAAATCCTTCGCCTTTTGTTATGCTCGATGAAGTTGACGCCGCTTTGGATGAAGCAAACTCTGAACGCTTGGCAAAAATTCTTGATGATCTTTCACATAAGACGCAGTTTATTGTTGTCACTCATAATCGTGCCTCAATGTTGCGGGCGGCTATCTTGTATGGTGTTACTATGCAAGATGATGGTGTTTCAAAACTTCTCAGTATTAAATTAGAAGAGGCGAAGTATAAAAATAATCAGTAGGCGCAATGTCATTCCGAAACTCGCCGCAGGCGAGTGAGGAATCTATTTAATAATATAAAGATTTCTCCTCCCGCTTTTGGCGGTCGTCGAAATGACAGTAATTATGAAAAAATCAGAAATTCGCAAAGATTATTTATTCGATAAATACGTAATTATTTCTCCGGGCCGCGCTTTGCGTCCGCGAGAGTTTAATGAAAAGAAAAAAGAACCTATTGGCAAGAGCCCATTCACTCCTGATCAAATTAAATCAAGCGTTATTATTGATGCAATTGGACGGGGTGATAAGCGTGTTGTTGCTATACCAAATATTTTTCCGGTTGTTACGCCGAATAATGCTAAAGCCTACGGGCGTCATGAAGTTATTATTGAAACTCCCAAGCCCAATGTTCCTTTAAGCGATTTATCGCTTGAGCAAATAGAAAACGTTTTAGCGATGTACGTTCGGCGTACAAGAGCGTTAATGAAAGATCCAAAAATTGCGTATGTATTGTGTCTTAAAAATGAGGGAGTAAACTCTGGTGCTTCCATACGGCATGCTCATTCGCAAATTTTGGCGCTCGGTTTATTACCGCCCGATTTAATTGAAGAGGCAAAGCGCGCTGCTGAATATAAAAAAATAAAGGGCAGTGATTTTTATAGCGATGTAATTAAGATGGAGATGAAATCGCCGCGGCGCATTTTTGATAATGAATATTTTGCTGTATTTTCTCCGTATGCGAGTGCCTACCATTATGAAGCATGGATTTTTTCTAAACGTCCAGCGGATAACATTAGTCGATTAAGCAAAAAGGAATTATCTTCGTTGGCGGTTATTTTGAAAAGAATTCTTAAAAAATTAGATGACCTTGGCATTTCGTATAATTATTTTTGCCATCAAGTCATTTCAGATCGCCGCCAGCATTTTTGTATAAAAATCCAACCGCGTGATAGCGTCTGGGGAGGATTAGAATTAGGTTCAGGGTTGGTTGTTAATTCTATTCCGCCTGAAGAGGCCGCTAAGGAGTATAGAAAGCTTTTTCAGAAGAGTAAAAAAATAGCTAATATTAAGCGTTTTTTTAGTATACTATAAGTTGTTTTCTACCCCTTGACAAGCTTTTTAATTTGCCCTATCATAACTCTTGCTGATTACATAAACTTATTTCGCCTCATGGCTGAGCCGAAAACGTAATCCTCGAACAACTTGAAAACACGTAAAAGAAGAAACAGTGACGAAAACTCTGAAGTTTGTGTCCCTGTTTTTTCTTTCACTCAAGAAAGAAATATTGATCGTTGACAATTGGATTTTTGTGCTAACAGGCGCTAATTCAAATTCGGAAAACATTCCTTTGAATCTGTCCATTTCGGACAGTTTTCGCTTGTTTGGTCGGCCAAGTCTAAAAAGCAGACCGTTGGAAATACCCCAACTGAAAAAATATTACAGAGAGTTTGATCCTGGCTCAGGATGAACGCTTGCGATGTGTCTAAGGCATGCAAGTCGAATGCCCTAGCTTGCTAGGGCATGGCAAACGGGAGAGTAACACATTGGTAACTTACCTCGAAGACGGGAATAACCCAGAGAAATCTGGAATAATACCCGATAGCCGTGGGGGGACACAAGTCATTTCCACGTAAAGCTCCGACGCTTCGAGAGAGACCTATGTTCTATCAGCTTGTTGGTGAGGTAACGGCTCACCAAGGCGACGACGGATAGCGGGTGTGAGAGCATGGCCCGCCTCACTGGGACTGAGATACTGCCCAGACTCCTACGGGAGGCTGCAGTCAAGAATCTTCCTCAATGGCCGAAAGGCTGAAGGAGCGACATCGCGTGCAGGAGGAAGCCCTTCGGGGTGTAAACTGCTTTTCTCTGGGAAGAAACAATGACGGTACCAGAGGAATAAGGGGTTGCTAAACTCGTGCCAGCAGCAGCGGTAATACGAGTACCCCGAGCGTTATCCGGATTTATTGGGCGTAAAGCGTGCGCAGACGGTTTATAACATCTCTTGTTAAATCCCAAGGCTCAACCTTGGGGCCGCGGGAGATATGGATAAACTAGAGGCTGGAAGAGGTAAGCGGAATTGCTGGTGTAGGGGTTAAATCCGTTAATATCAGCAGGAACACCAAAAGCGAAGGCAGCTTACTGGAACAGTTCTGACGTTCAGGCACGAAAGCGTGGGGAGCGAATGGGATTAGATACCCCAGTAGTCCACGCCGTAAACGATGAATGCTAAGCATTGGGAGTTTCGACCCTCTCAGTGCTGTCTACCTAAGTTAACACCTTAAGCATTCCGCCTGGGGAGTACGGCCGCAAGGCTAAAACTCAAAGGAATAGACGGGGACCCGCACAAGCGGTGGAGCATGTGGTTTAATTCGACGATAAGCGTGGAACCTCACCAAGGTTTGACATATAGCTGCAGACCCCTGGAAACAGGGGAGCCTTCGAGGGTGCTATACAGATGCTGCATGGTTGTCGTCAGCTCGTGTCGTGAGATGTACCGTTAAGTCGGGAAACGAGCGCAACCCCTACCCTATGTTTTACGTGTCATAGGGAACTGTCTGCTTTAAGCAGGAGGAAGGTGGGGATGACGTCAAATCAGCATGGTTCTTACACCTTGGGCGACACACGTGCTACAATGGGAAGTACAAAGGGACGCCAAACCGTAAGGTGGAGCAAATCCCAAAAAACTTCCCTCAGTTCGGATTGAGGGCTGCAACTCGCCCTCATGAAGCTGGAATCGCTAGTAAACGTGGATCAGCCATGCCACGTTGAATACGTTCTCGGGTCTTGTACTCACCGCCCGTCACACCAAGAGAGTCGGAGGCGCCCGAACCCGCTATTGCAGCGGGGAAGGTGAAGCCGATGATAAGGGTGAAGTCGTAACAAGGCATCCGTAGCGGAAGCTGTGGATGGATCACCTCCTTTCTAGGGAGAATAGTCCTTTATTGGACAATAGTCGGTTCTTTAGACGCGCCAGTTACTGGCAAACGCAGAGAACTCCTCCGAATTAGCGCCTGTTAGCACCGAAATCCAAATTGAATACAACCAAATAGTTTATGGGCCTATTTGTCATAAAGAAGACCGGCCTATACTATTGGAACGGTTTTTTTGTTAGAATAATAGATAATTTCAAATTTTAAATTTCAAATTTTAAAATAATGTATTAATTTAAAATTAATGCATTGAAAATTATTTTGAAATTGAAAATTGAAAATTACAAAATTTGTATACGGGCATATAGCTCAGTTGGCTAGAGCGCAACACTGATAATGTTGAGGTCCATGGTTCGAGTCCATGTATGCCCACGAGAATGTATCATAGCGGGGTAGAGCAGCTGGCAGCTCGCCAGGCCCATAACCTGGAGGTCGCCGGTTCGAATCCGGCCCCCGCAACAATTAATTCTCCGCGACGTTTTGCTTGCCTGCTGCAGGCACGGCGTCGCGTTGAGCCTTGGTAGCTCAGTGGTAGAGCAGAAGCCTGAAGAGCTTCGTGTCGTCAGTTCGATTCTGACTCAAGGCACAAATATAATTTTCAATTTTGTAATTATTAATTTTTAAAATCGGGTTTTACTTCGGTTTATAAAATTAAAAATTAAAAATTAAAAATTGTTATTGCGGGGTGTCGTATACCGGTAGTACGCATGCTTTGGGAGCATGTTGACTGGGTTCAATTCCCAGCACCCCGACCAACCTTCGTTAAAGCTTTAGAAGACGTGCCTGAACAGTATATCGCGGGCTTGCTTGCCGAAGGCGAGTGTAGGCGGGTATCGTATAATGGTTATTATGTTAGCCTTCCAAGCTTAAGATAGGGGTTCGATTCCCCTTACCCGCTCCAACCAAAACAACCGCCTTATGGCGGTTGTTTTTGTAAAATAAAAAAAGGGATTGGTTAGATCCCTTAAAAAGTACGAGTACTTAATGGTTGATTTAATATTTAATAAAAATAATACCTATTTGCAAACCGGCTCCAAAACTAAGAAAGCCTACTGTTTGTCCTTTTTTAATTTTTCCCTCTTCTACTAATTTCGCAAATATCCAATAAATGCTTGCACTACTCATGTTTCCCATGCTCAGTTCTTCGTGTATGGTTCCTTTGAATTGTTTCCATTTATCTTTGATTTCCTGCTTAAAAAGTTCACATGTTTTTTTACTGGGCTGATGTAGGACTAGATGGTCCAACCCCTTAAGAATGTCATTTTCTTCAGCAGCTTTGATTAGTTCAAATGGAACGCGGGTACCAACAAATTTGTGAACCGCTTGTCCATTTTGTTGGAATTTGCCCTTTGCACTTCGGCAGCTGATAAAATCAACTTTGCCATTGGTTGGGTCAGAAATGAATTTACTGCCTATGAGATGTTTTTTGTCAGAAGCCCTTACGAGAATAGCACTGCCCGCATCGCCAAACAAATTACTAGAGAACCAGTCATCGGTTTCGGCGAGGGTTGTGGTTTTTTCAGCCGCCACTATAAGGATATTTTTGTATCTTCCGTTGCCAATCAGGTCAATGGCAACATTAAGTGCCGTGAGTCCCCCAACACAGGCTCCTTTGACATCGAAGCACCAGGCATTATTGGTTCCTCCCACGTGAGAATTGGTTTTACTTAATCCTGCGTTAACATACGACGCAATGTCTGAATAACCGGCGCCATTAGTGTTGGTTGAGCCAATGATCACATCCAAATCTTTGGCTGAAAAATTTGCATTCTCAAGACAACGAACGCTACTGATGGTTCCTAATTCTTCGACGGGGCCACTGAAAAAAGGACGCTTATCAAAACCAATTTTATCAATGGCTTTTTTGATTTCAATTTGTATCTCTGGCCAGGTGGGGTCTGGTTCGCCTTCTTTTCTTTTTAGTATGTTCCTTTTCCCTTCGCGGCTGAGATACGTCATCGCAAAATCCTCTTGGCTTACCATAGTGAAGCCAGCGTCAACGCCAGGAATAGTTCTCCCTGTCCCAATAATTTCAATATAAATATTTTTATTGAACAATTTAATATTATCTCCTTTTTAGTTTTTTATTTTATTGCCTTCTTTTTACAATAATTTTATATAAATGTCAACGAAGGACTTGATAGAGTTTTAAAGATGGGATTGCTATACTATCTATATGAAAATTGGAATATTTGATTCAGGCTTAGGGGGATTAGTAATACTGCGGTCTATTGTCGCACATATGCCGCAGTACCCATACCACTATTTTGGCGATACAAAAAATTTGCCCTATGGAGAAAAAAGCCAGGAGGAGATATATCGTCTAACACTGGCCGGCATTGATTATTTGTTTAAACATAATTGCGCTCTGATTATTATCGCCTGCAATACCGCTTCGGCTGAGGCTTTACGCCGTATCCAACAACAGTATTTACCGATTCATTATCCAGAACGTCGGGTACTCGGAGTAATTATTCCAACGATTGAAGAGATACGAGATTCTGAGCGCGTCGGCTTACTCGCTACTGAGGCGACAATTGCTTCGCAAACGTTTAATAAAGAATTAGCAAAAATTAACCCCAAGATCAAGCTATTTGAACAAGCTGCTTCTCAATTAGTTCCTTTTATTGAGGATAATAATAAGAGCAAGATAAAACAGTTACTACCAAATTTTATTAATCCATTATTGGAAAACAATATTCAGTCCCTCATTCTCGGTTGTACGCATTTTCCCTTTATACGCAAAGAAATTAAAGAGTTATGCGATCCGGAAGTAAAAGTAATTTCTCAAACTGAAATAATTCCAGCAAAGCTGCAAGAGTATCTTCGTCATCATAATGAAATAGAAAAATTACTAGATCATACGTCAGTAATACAATGCGAAGTAACAATGATAACTAAACACATTCAATCCTTAGCCAAGGCATGGTTTCCGGAAAGCGGGGCATTGAGGCTTGTTTCGCTCTAATGCTAGCCTTAAGAACATATTGACAAGTTTCAAAAATTAGGCTAAAATCTAGGCACCGTTCAATGCTCACTTATTCGTATTTTATTATATTATGTTAACGATTCGCCTTTCCCGCGTTGGTAAAAAGGGATATCCGACTTATCGTCTGATTATTTCTGAAAAGCAGCGCGATCCTTACGGGAAAGCTCTCGAGATTCTCGGCGCTTATAACCCGCATACTAAAGAATTGCAAGCTAAAGCCGACCGTATTACCTATTGGATTTCCAAAGGAGCCGGTATGTCAGACACCGTTAATAATCTCTTGATAAGTAAAAAGATTATTGAAGGAAAAAAGACAAAATCTCCTGGCGCTAAGACTAAGAAAAAAGAAGCTAAGTAAAAAAACGCCCTTAGGGGCGTTTTTTTAATTCACCTCTCCCCCGACCCCTCTCCATCTTTGATGGAGAGGGGTGACTAATACTAAAGAATATACGCAAGATTTTAAAGTATCCAAGTTTTTAACCTAAGAAAAATTTTATTTTAGTTCCCCTCGCCCCGCAAAGCGGGGGAGGGGCTAGGGGTGGGGTGAATTAAGGCAGCTTAATCTTTAACCCCTTTTTCTTCAAGAATTCCAAATGTTCAAGAACGACTTGTTCCGATATATTTCGTGCGTGCGCTATTTGTTTAACCGAAAGGCCTTGGTTAAAGAGATCAAAAGTTTCCAATTGCGTAAGTTTGGTTGATAGTTTAGTAGCCGGTTTTTTTGAAGGCATTTCAACGTCTACCATTTTCCCTTCCGAAGTCGGGAAGGCCATGTATTTTAGACAAGTATCGCATTTCTCGCAGCGTACTAATTCACTATCGCCAAAATAATCAAGCAAATATTTTTGCCGGCAGCCGGTTGTAAAGACATATTGCTCCATCATGTCTAGTTTTGAGTAGGCTTTAGAAGCTTTTTCCTTCATTGCCCGGGTATCTATTTCCAAATCGGCCGAATCCACTTCTTTAAGCATCTCAATTTCCGTTCCTTTGAAAGGCGGCGTATAGGCAAGAGCGCCGCTGACGCTTAATTTTTTAATAAGGCGCGTAAGGGCATCGCGGCTCACGCCAATGAGAGCGGCCGTTTCGTCTAAATTCATTTCCGTACCGGCAATCAATTCATTTTCAAAACGACCGCATAGCTTATCAAAAGTTTCTAACTGTTTTTTAGCACGTGCTCCCAAAGTTTCGCGAGCTGAAACCGGAGAGCTCAATAGTTTTAACGTAGCTTGGCCAACGCGTTCGCGCGCTCGGCGAATATAGCCAGCTCGTTCCAAGATTTTCAGGCTGGTGCCAATCGCCATTTCTGGCGAGTCATCGCCAACAGCTTTTTTTAAATCGCTATAGGTGAGCAAAATTCGATTCTGACCGTAACCCAATAAACAATCATAGACCTGATGCACTAACTCAGGCGCTGGGTTATCTCCGCGAATAAAAAATTCTCGCAGGTAGCGGTCTTTAGGATTGTACAGTAATAGGCAGACGCTCGGCTTGCCATCTCGTCCGGCACGTCCAGCCTCTTGATAATAGGCTTCAATGGTTCCGGGGAGATCATAGTGAATGACAAAACGAATATCTTTTTTATCAATGCCCATGCCGAAAGCGTTGGTAGCAACAATGACCTGGGCTTTCCCAGCCATAAAATTATCTTGCACCCATTTTCTTTCTTCGCTTTGCATCCCCGCATGATAGCCAACTGCTTCAATGCCGGCGCCGAGCAGTACTTCTAATAATTCATCGGCTTTGGCGCGCGTACCGACGTAAATAATGCCCGAGGCATCGCCGAGGCTTGTTAGGATATCTAGGACAATAGACGCTTTTTGGCTGTCAGCGGCTTCTGAAACGCCAAACTGCAAATTAGGACGGGCAAAACCGGTCACTATTTCTAAAGGACCCTCAACACCAAGTTGCCGAATAATATCTTCGCGCACTTCCGGCGTCGCAGTGGCCGTTAAGGCGATAACCGGAGGGCGCCCGACAAGCTCGATGGCATCGCGCAAACGCATATAACTTGGGCGGAAGTCATGTCCCCACTGGCTGATACAGTGCGCTTCATCAATGGCAAAAAGGCTGATTTTTATTTGCCCGAGGCGAGTGGTAAAGTCGGTGTTATAAAAACGTTCAGGAGCTATATAAACAAGCTTATAGTTTCCAGCTGATATATCTTCAAGACGTTGGGCCGTTTCTTCAGTGCTTAGGGCACTGTTAATAAATGTTGCTGGAATGTTGCGTTGCACTAAGGAATCAACTTGGTCTTTCATTAGGGCAATGAGCGGAGAAACAACAAGCGTAATACCCTCAAGCGCCAAAGCAGGCAGCTGGTAGCACAGCGACTTTCCGCCGCCAGTAGGCATAATAACAATTACGTCCCGGTTGAGGAGGACGCCATTGATTGCTTCTTGCTGGCCAGGACGAAAATTCGAGAAGCCGTAATATTGTTTGAGAAGGTCAGGAAGACGATTCGTATCGCTCATGATTGTAGAGGTTTTCTTTTTTTAAAAATTTGCAGCGTATTCCAAAAAGCCATGGCAATAGTCATGGGACCAACGCCGCCGGGAACAGGAGTGATGAAAGCGGCTTGCCTGCTCACATCTTCAAAGTCAACATCGCCTTCGGGCTTATTCTCCGCATTCATTGTAATTCCAATGTCGATGATAATAGCTCCGTTTTTAATCATTTTTTTTGTTATGAAATGCGGCCGGCCAATTGCCGATATGAGTATATCGGCCTGGGTTGTTCTTGAAATGAGCATGGGGTCATCAGCCGAGGCGATAGTAACAGTCGCGCCCTGGCGGCGCAGTACCTCGGCTAAATTATTTTCAAAAATATCTGAGTTAGCAAGCAAGACAACATGCTTGTTCATAAGATCACAATCCACGCTTTGGAGCATGGCGATAATAACGGCGTAGACTGGAGGCAGAATCGCTTCGGCGGGCTTTGAACTCATTAATAATTCAAGATTTTTTTTAGTAAAACCATCGACATCTTTTTCGGGCAAAATAGTATTAACAACGCGATCAGTATTAAGATGCGCCGGTAAGGGAAGTTGTACTAATATAGCATCGACGGCTTCGTCCTTGTTTAGAAAATCAATCATTGAAATAAGATTTTCTTCACTAATATCATCATCGCAGCGATAGACATGCGTATCGATTCCGACACTTAAGGCTTGTTTTTCTTTGCGATTAACGTACAGCGCTGAATCGGGCCGCTCGCCGACTAAAATAATCGCCAGTCCGGGACGGGCGCCGCCATAGGCATGTATTTCTTTGGCAATAGTATCTTTAATTTTTTCGGCTAAAATTTTGCCGTCGATTATTTTCATGAGATTAGTAGGGCAAGGGATAGCGCTTACACATTTTTTTAATGGTATTTTTGCATGCTTCAATTACCGCATCGTCCTCTTTGTGCATAAGGGCGGTATCAATGGTTTGGACAATGAGACGGCAGTCCTCAGGCGTGCAACCGCGGGTTGTAATAGCGGGAGTTCCTAAACGAAGGCCTGATGGGTTCAAAGGCGGGTTCGGATCATTAGGAATAGTGGAGCGCGAAACAGAAACACCAATGCGATCAAGAATTTTCTCGGCCTCTTTACCGGCGAGGTTTTTCGAACGCAAGTCAATGACAAATAAATGATTATCCGTTCCGCCGGAAATAATATCGTAGCCAAGCTTTATGAATTCGGCGGCCATTGTTTTTGCATTCGCAATAACAAGTTCGGCGTAATTTTTAAATCCCGGCGATAAGGCTTCATGAAAGGCAACCGCTTTAGCGGCCGTAACGTGATCATGCGGACCGCCTTGAATTCCGGGGAACACTGCTCGGTCAATGGCTTTAGCGTGTATTTCTTTGCACATAATCATAGCGCCGCGAGGACCGCGTAATGTTTTATGGGTGGTAGTCATTACGACATCAAAAAGCGGAACCGGATTTGCTAAAATGCCAGCGGCAATTAAACCGGCTGGATGGGAAATATCGGCAAAAGTTAAGGCCCCGACTTCAGCGGCAATATCAGCAAAGCCTTGCCAATCAATATCGCGCGAGTAGGCGCTGAAACCGGCAACAATCATTTTTGGCTTTTCAGCTAAAGCTAGCTTGCGCACTTCGTCCATATTAATACGTCCGTCTTCTCCAAGTCCGTATTGAACAAAACGATACATCATCCCGGAAAAATTTATGGGATGGCCGTGCGATAAATGGCCGCCGTGATCAAGCCGCAGTCCCAAGACGGTATCTCCCGGCTGTAACAGCGCCATGTAGATGGCGGCGTTGGCGGGGGAACCGGAGAGCGGTTGGACGTTTACATGTTCGGCTTTAAATAATTGTTTTGCTCGTTCAATCGCTAAATTTTCAATTTCATCAATAACGCTATTGCCGCCGTAATAACGTTTGCCTGGATAGCCCTCGCTGTACTTATTGGCGAGCGGCGAGGCGAGCGCCTCAAGAACAGCTGGAGAAACATAATTTTCCGAAGCTATGAGTTCGAGCTCTTCTGATTGGCGGGTAACTTCCTTATTAATGAGATTGGCGATTTCGGGATCAATATGTTGTAGGGTGGAAGTTGATAACATGGCTTTATTTTAAGAGAGTAACGCAAAGTATTCTAATTTAAGCATAAAAATAGGCCTCTCACAAGGGTAAAAAGCCTAATAAAATAGGTATATATTGACATTTAACCTAAAATGTGCTATCATTAGTGTAGATTTAGAACTTTGAAAAAATGATTAGTGGAGTATAAAGGGCTGGAAATATGCAGTTTTTTATATTCCACTAATTAAAATATAGTCTAATGCATAAAATACTAGATTTACAAGAAATAATTTCTGTAGGACGTATGGCTCTTGGTATGCTATTGCAGGGTCTTACCTTTGAAAATATCGAAGAGCAGACTCCGGAATGGTGCCTTGCCAAAATAAAGGAAATCAATAAAGCTTCAATTGGAAATACTGAAATATTAACATATTTAAGTCTGGCTTTTCCTCATAAAGAATTCAATCTTCAACTCTTGTCTTTATTGGGGCGACGAGCTCAAGGATCTTTAAGCAGACCAGAGCTTGTGAATATTATTTTTTGCGGAAAAACTTTAGAGCAAATTGATAGAATGAAGGGAGAAGATTTGCCTTGGATACGTGAAGCAACAAAAAATTTCTTAAAGCTGTTTTTTAATAAAAAATTGATGCCAACAGTGGTTGGTAAAACAACTTTATATCCAAGCAGCTTCTTTTCAGAAGCGATTCCTGTCTTGTTTATGAAAATATATTCGCTCGGCGGAAGTTTAGATTTTGCATGGGATGAGTAAAAAAATAAATAATTTTTACCCCTTTTCTGTAATTAGAAAAGGGGCGTAATTTTATACATCACATATTTCACAAAAAACCAAATTAGATTGTTACATGGAAACAAGAATTAATTTCTCGATTATAGTTAATTTGTTAATGACATTAAAATTCAGAGTCGAATCAGTTATTGCAATGCTGATGAGCGGATCATCAAATGATGATCCAACTACTGCTGAAAGCGTAGCTATCCTGAAAAACATTAAGGAGGAGGATTTACTTGAGTTGGCTGATGGTATTAATAATAAATCATTATTTCTATTTAAGAAGCAGTTATTAGCGAACCTCATGAAGTATATATTCGAAGATAGTAAACAGAGTTATAGTATTGTTAAAGAATATGAAACGAAAATAGAAGTGCTTAATTTAATGTGTGAAGGAGACTCAGGTCCTGCGTCCGAACAATTCTGGAAATTAGCCGTTGGTAAAGAAACTGGTATTTTCACTAAATTAAAAGATTTATCAGAAGGACAATTAAAAGCATTGGGTCAAGCAGCAAATAATCAATATCTATGGGGAGCGATTTTAGAAACCGGAAAACTAAAGGGTAAAGATAGCACTTTGCTTGCTATCTGTCCGACTTGTCATCTTGCTATTGATTATCTCGACTATTCGCGCTTAAAGACTATGACTAAAGAAGAGCTATTTCTTGAAGCAGCGCAGGTAAGTAAAGCTAAGTCTTCTCAGGCTTACCATTGGAAACATATTCTTCCGGAACTTGAAAAATACCAAAATAATCTTTCAAAAGAAGAATATTACGAAATGCTCAAGTGGAGCAATCACACGATAGATTTAACTATTGAACATTGGAGTCTAAAAAGACTACCAGAATATTCTTTAGATGAATTAGCTATGCTATTTTCATTTTTAGATAAAAATGATTCGAGGTTGAAAATAATCAGTGAAGTAATGTTGCAAAAGAAAAAATAATAAAATAATATATAAAACCGCGGTTGCCTTAATGGAACTGCGGTTGATTTTTTATCCAAAAAAAAGTATACTGCCCGAACAGGAGTTTTGCTATAAGCCCCTTTTTTGCTAGGAATATCACATGAAAGAGATACGAAATTTTTGCATTATTGCCCATATCGACCACGGTAAATCAACTTTGGCCGACCGCATGCTCGAGCTCACTCGGACGGTGGAATCGCGCAAAATGAAGGCCCAATTACTTGATAGAATGGATATTGAGCGCGAACGTGGCATTACGATTAAATTGACCCCGGTGGCGATGGAATATAAAGAGCATAGGCTTAATCTCATTGATACTCCGGGACACGTCGATTTTACGTATGAAGTGTCGCGGTCTTTAGCGGCGGTTGAAGGAGCAATTTTATTAGTAGATGCCTCGCAGGGAATACAAGCGCAAACGCTTGCTAATTTATATTTGGCAATGGAGCAAGATTTGGTTATTATTCCGGTTTTAAATAAAATTGATTTGCCGGCGGCTGATGTTCCGCGCGTTACGCAAGAAGTCGTTAAACTGCTCGGCTGCAAACCCGAAGAAATAATTTTAGCTTCGGGAAAAACTGGAGCCGGGGTTGAAGAAATTCTTGATGCCGTTATTGAACGCGTCCCGGCCCCAACGGGCGACAGCGACGGCAATCCCCGAGCGCTTATTTTTGATTCAAACTTCGATGAATACAAGGGAGTGGTTGCCTATATTCGCGTTATTGATGGACGCTTAGCTAAAGGCAATAAAATAAAATTATTGGCTACGGGCGCGCACAGCGAAGTGCTTGATATCGGAATTTTTAAGCCCGATTATGTTTCAACGGGTTTTCTTGAAGCCGGACAAATCGGCTATGTCATCACTGGCTTTAAGAGCGTAGTTGAATGCCGCGTCGGCGACACGATGACATTAAATGCGGCGCAAGGAGTCGTTTCATTGCAAGGATATCATGAAGTTAAGCCAATGGTCTTTGCCGGTATTTTCCCTAAAGAAGGCGATGACTTCGGCCGCTTGCGCGAAGGCATTGAAAAATTAAAATTAAATGATTCAGCTTTAATGTATGAACCTGAACAATCGCAGGCCTTAGGTTTGGGTTTCCGCTGCGGCTTTTTAGGCTTACTCCATTTGGAAATTGTTCAAGAGCGCTTGCATCGTGAATACGGCCTTGATCTCATTGTTACGGTACCGAGCGTTGCCTATAGAGTCTTTGTTAAAGGCGGCAATGAACCAATGACAGTACGAAGTCCGCAAATGCTTCCCGATCCCACTAAAATAGATCATATTGAAGAACCATGGGTTAAGCTTGATATTGTTACTCCTAAAGATTACATTGGCGGCATTATGAATTTAGTTCAAGAACGCAAAGCGGTGTATAAAACGACAGAATACTTAGACGCCGATAGGCTTGTTCTCCACTATGAAATTCCAATGGCGACTATTTTGACTAATTTTTATGACCGTATTAAAAGCGTTTCCTCGGGGTATGCATCTATTAACTACGAATATATGGATTACCGTGCGGCTGATGTTGTTAAGATGGATATTCTTGTTGCTGAAGAACCAGTTGAATCCTTGGCGGTCATTGTGTATAGAGATGAAGCCTTCCGCCGCGGCAAAGAAATCGTAAATACCTTGAAGGATAGTTTGCCCAAGCAAATGTTTGTTATTAAACTGCAGGCAGCTATAGGCGGATCGGTTATTGCCGGTGATCGCATTGCCGCTATGCGAAAAGATGTTACTGCTCACTTATACGGAGGCGATGTAACGCGTAAGCGTAAACTTTTGGAAAAACAGAAAAAGGGTAAGAAAAAGATGATGAGCGCCGGCAAGGGCAGCGTCGAGATTCCAAGCGATACTTTTGTAAAACTTTTGAAACAATAAATATGAAGCATAAAAAGGTTATTAAAATTATCTGGTCAGTAATCAGCATTATGGTAATTATTTCCATGCTGGCCTGGACAGCTGGGTCTACCTTATACTAGATGTATGGTAAAACAATGGCAGATAGCTCCGGCCGCACCGGCTGATTTTTTGCCTGCTGGACTGTCGTCCGTAGCGGCACATTTATTGTATAACAGAGGATTTCGCAGCGAGCAGCAAATCCATTATTTTTTAAACCCCGAGGAACAGACCAAGGATTTTGATCCTTTTCTTTTTAATAATATGAGGGCGGCGGTTGAGCTAACTGTTCAGCATTTGAAAAAGGGCAGCCGTATCGTTATTTGCGGAGATTATGACGCTGATGGCGTTACCTCGTCGGCAATAATGGCCGAAACATTAAAAGTGCTTGGCGGAAAAATTGATGTTTGGATCCCGAGCCGTTTTGGTGAAGGGTATGGCTTAAATAAAAATATTATTGAAGAACTCAGCAAGCAGAATGTAGCTTTAATTATTACAGTGGACAACGGTGTTCGCGCCAAAGAAGAAGTCGCCTATGCTCGTTCTTTGGGTATGGATGTTATTGTCACCGATCACCACGAAGGCCCGGCTGAACAAAACGAATTGCCGGATTGCTTAGTTATTAATCCTATTCTTGCTAGCGAAGCATATCCATTTAAATATTTGTGCGGAGCTGGCGTTGCCTATAAGTTCGCTGCTGCCCTTATTGATAGCTCTACTTTGGCCGTTGAGACCAAGGAATCCTTAAAGCGCCGAGTGGTTGATTTGGCTGCCGTTGGTACTATTTCCGATTGCGTTAGCTTGAGCGGGGAAAACCGCCTTATCGTTAAACAGGGTTTGGAATTATTAAGAAAATCGCCGCGGCGAGGATTACGGGAGTTAATGGAAGTCGCTGCTATAAATTATAGCGATATCAATGCCTGGAATATAAGTTGGCAAATTACTCCGCGCTTAAACGCTGCGGGGAGGATTGACCATGCCAATGCCGCCTATGCATTATTGGCCGCGCAGTCCAGCGAAGATGCCCGCCAGCTGGCCGCCGATCTTAATGATAAGAATATAGAGCGCCAGCAGATGACAGAAAAATTAATGATGGCTGGTTGCGAATTGGTCGAAGCAGAGCAAATGAATGAAACATTATTGGCTGTTACATCTCCTGATTTACGCGGGGGCACCGAAAGCTGGCCAGAGGGGATTATCGGCTTGGTTGCCGGACGCTTAGCGGAAAAGTTTTCCAAACCATGCTTTGTTATTTGTAAAAGTGAAGGGAAAATCAAGGGATCAGGAAGAAGCATCGAACAGTTTGATTTAGGAGCCAGCCTTGAAGCTGGAAAAGAATATTTACAACGCTATGGCGGCCATAAAATGGCCTGTGGTTTTACGGTAAAAAGCTTAGAAGATTTAGCACCCTTTATTGCCAGCATACGAAAAGTAGCGGCGGATAATTTAGCTAATATTGACTTGACTCCCATTCTAAAAATCGACGCCGAACTTCCTTTAACATCTGTTAATGCGCAACTTATTGAAGAGCTTGATCGTTTTCTTCCGTATGGACAAGATAATCCTGAACCGAAATTTGTCAGTTTCGGCGTACCGATTGAAGAAATAATGATGATGGGACAGGACAAGAAACATATCAAATTCAGAGTCGGCGGCATGTGGGCTCTGGCTTTTAGCCGCGCTGAAGAATTAAAGGACTATAAGCCGGGTGACATGATTGACCTTGTATACACGGTATGTTTCAATGTATTTAATGGCCGTCGTGAAGTACAAATTAAAATTGTTGATATGCGGCCCTCTCAATTCCATGATTAAATTAATAATTCATAGCGACGGTGGCAGCCGCAATAACCCGGGCGAAGCAGCCATAGGAGTTGTTATTGCCAACGAAAAAGGAGAAGTAATAACCACTATTTCTAAGCGTCTTGGTATTGCGACTAATAATCAAGCCGAGTATCAAGGCGTCATTGCCGGCTTGGAAAAAGCTCAAGAAATGAAAGCGGACGAAGTCGAATGCGTGCTTGATAGTGAACTCGTCGTAAAACAACTCAATCGTGAATATAAAGTCAAACATAAAGATTTAGCTCCCTTATTTTTGAAAATGCATAATTTATCGAGTCACTTCAAGAAAGTTACGTTCCGCCATGTCCGTCGGGAGTATAATAAAGAAGCTGATCGATTAGTTAATGAGGCGTTGGACGCGATTGAATAAAAGCAGGGACGGCTAGCTCAGCTGGTTAGAGCATTGCATTCACATTGCAGGGGTCACAGGTTCGAATCCTGTGCCGTCCACATTAATACATACATATGTCTAATATTATTTTACCTAAATTGTATACGCGTGAATTTCCTTTGGTTTTATGCGAATTATGGAGCAAAGCGTATATGAATTTTTTGGGGTACGAGGTGCAATCTAATCCATCGTATCTTTTTATTATCAAAGATTTTTTAGTAACAACCTACGGAAATCCCGCTCTAGTTACCGAACTAACAAATCTTTTTAAGAAAAAAACTTTAGAAAATCATCATTTTTTCAATGAGGCATATGAAGATTGGTCGCAGCAATTTGCGGATTTAAAATCCATATGGGAAAGATCTCCTTTGGACAAAACGACGCTTTTGGAATTTGTTAAAAAAATGACTATCTTTTGGCCGGCGATTTATGCGTCAATGTATATTCCGGGCCATGGTTTTTCTTCTTCTGAAGAAGAACTTATGATTAATCTGCGCAAAAAAATCGATATTGCTGCCGATGAAGCAACCCATGCCATAGTAAAAAGTTTGAAATTTTTGTATCCGCAGGCTGGAAAATATGCTGCGTATATTACAACAGAAGAAATAATACGCGATATGGTCGAGCCTTCTGCTTTAGAAGAAAGAGCTTCTCGTCAACTCATTTTAATGCGCGATTCTTTTATTTCAGAAATAGAATTCGATGCTTTTAAAAAGGAACATTCTATTGACCTTGAGACGGTGCATATTGACGAGGGTGTAAAGGAATTTAAGGGCCACATTGCTTGCAAGGGAGTGGTTAAGGGAAGAGCTCGCCTTATTCTAAAAAGGGAACAGGTACCCTTCTTGCAAGAGGGTGAAATATTAATAAGTACAATGACGGTTCCGGACTATGTGCCAGCCATGAAGCGTGCAGCCGCTTTTGTTACCGATGAAGGGGGCATTACTTGCCATGCAGCAATTATTGCGCGCGAAATGAAAAAGCCTTGTATTATTGGTACAAAAATTGCTACAACGCTATTAAAAGATGGCGATATAATTGAAGTCGATGCCGAGGCAGGAATAATACGAATTTTAAATTAAATTATATGCAACTCAAAGATAAAAAAATTGTAGTAACCGGCGCTTCCAGTGGCATCGGAAGGGCGATAGCTATTGCTGCCGCTCAAAAAGGGGCACAAGTTATTATTGCGTATCATACAAATAAAAAAGGCGCTGAGGAAACTTTAGAGCAAGTTAGGCTTTTTTCCGATGGCCATATTATTGAGGTTGATGTTTGCGATGAAGAAAGCGTCACCAACCTTTTCTCAACAATTGCTGCGCAGCATGGCACTCTTGATATTCTTGTGAATAATGCCGGCGATGCCCAGCCAGGAGATATTTTTAATTCTGATGTATGGAAATATCAGTTGGATAATATTTTGCTGTCGGCTGTTAGGACTACGCAAAGTTTTTTAAAACAAGAATTAAGTGTAGCTTTGAGAAAAATACTCATGATTGGTTCATATTATGGAACGCCCTATGGCGGCGACGGGGGATATATGGCATATTCGGCGGCCAAAGCTGCTTTGCATAATTTTGCCAGCACTTTGGCCAAGGTAGATGGAACAGTATTGGTAAATACGATTGCTCCGGGTTATATATGGACTCCGGCTTGGGAAGGAACGAGCGAAGATGATAAAAAAGCTCTTGAGCAAGAAACGATTATTAAGCGTTTTATTGAACCCGAAGAGATCGCGGCAATAGCCATCGCCGTGCTAGAGAATGATGCTATTACCGGACAAGTAATTACTGTCGATGGCGGCTTATCCCTTAATGCATAAATTATTATATGAATATCAACCTTTCAATTTTCAAAGCCTATGATATCCGCGGAGTCTACGGCGTAGATTTTAATGATGATTTTGCTTATGAATTGGGACTGGCGTATTGCCAGCTGAGGCGAGAAGAAATGGGACGGGATGATTTTACAATCGTCGTTGGGCGCGACATGCGTTTATCTTCGCCGGCCTTGCATAAAGAATTAATCCGCGGCTTAGTAGCGGGCGGGGCGCATGTAATCGACATTGGATTAGCCTCAACTCCAACCTTTTATTTTACTGTCGCTCACTATAGATACGATGGCGGCATCCAAGTAAGCGCCTCTCATAATCCAAAAGAGTACAATGGTTTTAAAATGGTTCGACAGATGGCGTCGCCTATTAGTGAGGATACGGGCATTCCTGATTTGAAAAAAATAATTATGGAGGGCGGTGCTAAACCAGCAATGCGTTCCGGCTCCTTGATAAATAGACAAGACATACTTGCAGACCAAGTAGCTTTAGATATGAGTTTCGTTGACGCATCGTTGGTAAAGCCAATGAAAGTGGTTATTGATACTTCAAACGCCATGGGAGCGCCTTATTTTGATGAATTATTCAAGCATTTGCCGCAGCTTACAATTGAGAGAATGAATTGGGAACTCGATGGCTCCTTCCCGTCGCATGAAGCCGATCCTTTTAAGCCGGAAAATATTGCCGAGCTCTGCGCGCGAGTAAAAGAGAGTGAAGCTGATATGGGAATCGCGACGGATGGCGATAGTGATAGAATCTTTTTCGTTGATGAAAACGGCAAGGCGGTTACGTCAGTAGTAACTCGGGCAATACTTGCAAAAATATTTTTAGAAGATAAGCCGGGAGCAACCATTGCTTATGATATTCGCCCGGGGAAAAAAACATATGATGTTATTATGGCCCATGGCGGCCAGCCCTTAGTAACTCGGGTAGGGCATTCTCTTATTAAGCGAGCCATGATTGATGCGGGCGCTTATTTTTCGGGTGAGACGTCGGGTCATTTTTCTTTGAACATGGGAGCTGAAGGATGTTACGAAGTCCCGGGCGTCATCGCTATGAAAATGTTAATTGAAATTTCTAAGAGCGGACAAAGTTTTTCTGAGTATGCGAAACAATATGATTCTTATTTTTTGAGCCCGGAAATAAGCCTTAGGGTTGAGAATGCTTCGGCTATTATTGAGCGTTTATGCAAACTATATGCGGACGGCAAACAAAATATGCTTGATGGGCTGACCGTAGATTATCCTGATTACTGGTTCAATGTTCGTATGTCTAATACCGAGCCGATATTGCGAGTGAGTTTAGAGGCAGCGACAAAAGAGATAATGGAAAAAGAAACAGAGAGGCTTGTGCACAATATTAATAATCAATAAAAAAAGCCCCGGTTTAACCGGGGCTTTTATGTTATTTTTTAGATTGGATTGCTTCAAGTATTCTTTTGACCGCTAGAACGTATGCCGCGGTTCGTAAGTCAAGATTATATTGCTCCTTATAGCTCCATAGGGCCGCAAAGGCAGAAGTAATTTTTTCTTTGAGCCGGGCATTCACCGTTTCTAAATCCCATTGTTCATTATTGAGATTTTGTTTCCATTCGAAATAGGAAACAATTACTCCGCCAGCGTTAGCTAAGACATCAGGAATAATAACAATGCCCTTGTCGGCTAATTTTTTACTTTCCGGAAGACTAATGGGGCCATTAGCAATTTCGACAATGATCTTTGCTTTAATATTTTTCCAATTTTTTTCAGTAATAACACTGTTGAGCGCCGCGGGCACAAGGACATCAACATCAAGAGCCAATAAATCCTCATTCGAAATAGTAGTTGTATGCTCGAAGCCCACTACGGTTTTGTTGCTATTTTTATAGGCTGCTAATTGTTCAACATCAATGCCTTCGGGGTTATAAACTGCTCCTTGAGAATCAGAAGCGGCAACAATTTTCCATTGCGGATGCGCCAGCTCAGCAAAGTTTAAACCGGCGTTTCCGAACCCTTGTACGGCGACAGTGATTGTTTTGTTTTCTTGATTGGTGTGTTCAAGAAGCGACTCAAGGGCATATACTGCTCCTTGCCCGGTTGACTTATCCCGTCCTAATGACCCGCCTTGATCAAGCGGTTTGCCTGTAATGACGGCGGGTGATTTTTCCCCGACGATGGCGCTGTATTCTTCCATAAACCAGGTCATCATTTCTGGTGTTGTATATACATCCGGCGCGGGGACATCAGTCATGGGCCCAACGACCGGCGCGATAGCACGGGCAAAGGTACGCATTACTTGTTCTAACTCTTGTTTGCTTAAATTTTTAGGATTGACGATGACGCCGCCTTTGCCGCCCCCCATGGGGATATCAGCAACAGCACATTTTATCGTCATCCAAAAAGCAAGCGATGTAACTTCATCCTCGTCTACTTCGGGATGAAAACGTATGCCACCTTTGTAGGGTCCGCGGGCATTATTATATTGGACGCGGTAGCCTTCGAAAACCTTAGTCGCCCCGGAGTCCATAGTAACTGGCAGGCTTACTCGAACGAGCCGTTGGGGATGCTTTAAAATTTCGATTTCGTTTTTACTATCGTCGATATCAAGGAGAGCATGCTGTTTGATAAGTTCATAGGCTTCATCAAGCTGCTTCAGGTTTTCATTCATCATATAGATTCCCGGAAAGCCGGGTCATTATTTAATTAATGCCCAGATTCTTTTTAACTAGTTTCATTGTTTCTTCAGCCTTTGCTCTTGCAATGATTGCGCCATCATTAAGGATTGTATGCACTTCATCATCAGTGATAGCGTCAAAGCGATTTTGAAAATTTTCTAAAAAGGCGGCAACGATATTAGCAAGATCTTCTTTGAATTCTCCATAGCTTTTATGCTCATAGAGCATTTCAATTTCTTGGATATTTTTACTTGAGAGCGAAGAATATATTTCGATGAGGTTTGAAATAGCAGCTTTCATTTCCCGGTTATAGAGAACGCGTGTTTCTGAGTCAGTAACGGCTTTTTTAATTTTTTTATGAGCCGACAGCGGATCTTCATTCATGAATATGCAGCCAGCTGGATCGCTTTTGCTCATTTTTTTAGCAGGGTCGTTAATCTGCATAATTCTTGCCCCACTTTCTTTAATTAAAGATTTGGGAACGGTAAAGGTTTCTCCATACAGAGTATTAAAGCGGCGGGCCAGTGTTCGCGTAAGTTCGTTATGTTGCGTTTGATCTTCACCAACCGGGACGACTTCCGCGTTGTATAAAAGAACATCGGCCGCCATGAGCGTCGGATAATTGAGGAGTCCGGCTCCAGGACCTTCCTTATTATCTTCTTTTTTTACATAGTCTTTGTACTGGGTCATTTTCTCAAGCTCGGAAACTTTGGCGATGGTATTTAGAATCCAACCGAGTTCGGTATGTCCGGGAACATCCGATTGGCGAAACATCACACATCGCTCAGGGTCTAATCCAACTGCAAGGTAAGTTCGGATTATATCCAGGCCTCTTTTGCGCAGAATTTCCGGCTCTTGGTGAACGGTAATGGCATGATAATCAGCAAGAAAAATATAGCATTGATAGTCTTCTTGAAGAGAAAGCCATTGCGACAGCGCACCGATGTAGTTGCCGATATGCAGGTCACCCGAAGGTTTTATACCTGAAACTAATAAGGGTTTATTGATTGGTTTCATATATATGAAGTGTAGAGTAAGGAGGAGAAAATTTCAAACTTTTATAATTCTAAATTAGGGTCAACTTTGAGCTTATGCCAGGGCGTTGTTTTGCCGGCTTTGAACTTAAAATATCCGGCAGCAGCGATCATGGCGGCATTATCGGTCGTATATTCCATTTTTGGCATAGCGAACGTAAGACCAATTTTTTTGACTTCACGAGCAAGGCATTCGCGCAAGGTTCTATTTGCTGCCACGCCTCCAGCAAGCATTACTGAGCTAGCTTTATATTGAAGCGCTGCCCGAATAGTTTTTGCAGTAAGGACGTCAACAACTGCCTGCTCGAAGGCAAAACAATATTCAGGAATTCTTTTTTTGTAATTTCTATCTTTTTGAATTGCGTAGAGCAATGCGGTTTTTAGACCCGAAAAAGAAAAATCATAATTTTTTTCATTCATCATTGGACGAGGCAGCAGAATCGGAGGAATGGTTTGTGCTGCTTTAAGCGCTTCTTTTGAGACTGCTGGCCCTCCGGGGTAGCCGAGACCAAGTAATTTGGCTGCCTTATCAAAAGCCTCCCCAGCGGCATCATCTCTTGTTTCACCGATTATTGTATATGAAAGATGATTAGGCATGTACACGAGCTGCGTATGGCCGCCGGAAACTGTCAAAATAACAGCCGGAAGTTTTGGCTTAGCATCAATAAAATTACTATAGAGATGTCCTTCTATATGATTAACTGCAACAATAGGCAGGTTCCAACTATAAGCTAGGGTTTTGGCAGTTTCCAGACCCATCATTAAAGAAGTAATAAGGCCGGGCCCGGTTGTTACGGCGATAGCGGAAAGTCTCTTTTTAGCCTCAGAGCTCTTGATTCCGGCACCATCCAAAGCTTCTTGAATAACCGGAAGAATGGAAAGGATATGTTCACGAGCGGCAATTTCCGGCACAACGCCTCCATATTTTTTATGTATAGCTATTTGCGAGGAAATAATGTTTGAGCAGAGCTTAAGGCTACTTCCTCTTCCTTCGGCGATAGCGGCCGCTGTTTCATCACAGCTTGATTCGATGGCAAGAATTTTCATATAATTAGCCTATTTACTATAGCAAGATTTATGCTAATATGGTACAGCAACATCCTGTTGCGGGTGTGGTGAAATTGGTATACACGCCAGCCTTAGGAGCTGGTGCCGCAAGGCATGAGGGTTCGAGTCCCTCCACCCGCACCAATTTTAATTATTACGATATGGGTTTAGAAATGCTATTTAGCTCATATGAGAGCGAAAAAGATCCCGCTCCGGTTAAGAAAAAACGGGAGATTACTGAAGAAGAGGATCCGGTCTTTTGGAAAATGGACACGTTGGAATTATATAAGCGCGCTCTTAAAAGTAAAACGATTAAAGAAACTCGAAAGCGAAATGAGAGCGGGAAGGCTATTTCATACAAGGGCGAAGCGATTATTACCATAGGCGGAAAGCAGTATAAAGCCATAGGAGTTGAAGCTACTAAAGAAACTGATGGGTATATTGATTTTGAGGCAATGGATTAATTATTTAGTTAGGAAAGAAAAAATCGCAGACGGCTGCGATTTTTTCTTGTCCGTGGTATAATAAGATAACTTTTATTAATATAAATTTATCTATGCCCCCTAAAGAATCCAAAGTATACGATCCTGATATTGAAAAAAATAAAGCCATTGCTTGTCTATCGTATGTCTGGGGGCTGTGCTTGATTCCTTTGCTGCTTAAGCGTTCATCAAAATTTGCTCAATTCCACGCCCGCCAAGGTTTTGTTCTCTTTATTGCCGATTTAGTGGTTGCACTGGTTATGTGGATTCCTGTTATCGGCTTGGCGGCCTTAGTAGTGGTTATTATCATATCAATTATTGGCTGCATCAAAGCGTATAACGGTGAATGGTGGGAGGCTCCTTTTATGTATCGCTGGAGCCAAAAAATTAAATTTTAAAATATAACCGTATGATTTTTATAAAATTTTTCAAAGACTTAGGTATTAAGGATGTCCCTTCGGTAGGAGGCAAGAACGCTTCATTGGGTGAAATGTATAGAACCCTTACTTCAAAGAATATCCGTGTTCCTAATGGTTTTGCGACCACAGCCGATGCCTATAGGCATTTTTTTGCTGAAACTGGTTTGATGGAAGAAATTCGAAAAATTCTCAAAGGCTTAAATACCCATAAAGTTGATGACTTAGGCAAGCGCGCTGAAAAAGTTCGCGCTTTGATTGTTAAAGCAGAATTTCCTAGCCAGCTCAAGAAGGATATTATTTCAGCGTACGACAAGCTTTCAAAAATGTATGGTACGCGCGCTATTCACGTTGCTGTTCGTTCTTCGGCCACTGCCGAAGATTTGCCCGATGCTTCTTTTGCTGGTCAGCAAGATACCTATTTAAATATTTCCGGTCATGAAGCATTACTAAAAGCTGTAAAGTATTGCATTGCTTCGTTATTTACAACCCGCGCTATTTCGTATCGCGTCGATAAGGGTTTTGATCACTTCAAAATTGCCCTGTCAGTCGGCATCCAAAAAATGGTTCGTTCGGATATTGGCTCTTCGGGCGTTATGTTTTCTATTGATACTGAATCGGGATTTCAAAATGTTGTTTTAATTAATTCAATTTACGGCTTGGGAGAAAATATTGTTCAAGGAAAAGTAAATCCTGACGAATTTATGGTCTTTAAGCCAACGGGCAAAATTATTTACCGGGCTCGGGGAAGCAAGCGCATTAAAATGGTGTATAGGAGCGGAGAAAGCGCTAGGCCGGTTAAAGATGTTCCGGTTCCTGCAACCGATCAAATGAAGTATTCAATTACTGATGAGCAGGTTAAAGAACTCGCTCGCGCGGCTATGATTATTGAAGAGCATTATAAGCGTCCAATGGATATGGAGTGGGCAGTCGATGGCAAAGAAAACAAAGTATATATTGTTCAGGCCCGACCTGAAACAATCCATAGCGTTCGCGATTATAGCATTGTTGAAGAATATAAGATTGCGGAGCATCCAAAAGCTATTGTGGCAGGGAAAAGCGTTGGCAATAAGATAGGCTCTGGAGTTGCTAATCGCATTATGAGCATTAAAGAAATTTCAAAATTTAAAAAAGGACAAGTTTTAGTGACTGACATGACTGATCCCGATTGGGAGCCGATTATGAAAATCGCTTCTGCCATTGTGACTGATAAGGGGGGCAGAACATGCCACGCCGCTATTGTTTCTCGCGAATTAGGAATTCCCTGCGTTGTTGGTACGGAAAATGGTTCTCGCATAATAAAAGCTGGCGATAAAATTACGGTAAGCTGCGCTGAGGGAGATGATGGTTTTGTCTATCCTGGTTTTGTGAAATACAGCGTAAAAAAAACTAACGTCAAAGATTTAGCTAGGCCGAAAACAAAAATTTTGATGAATATTGGCTCTCCAGAAATGGCCTTTACGTCTTCGTTTATTCCTAATGATGGCGTCGGGTTGGCTCGTGAGGAGTTTATTGTTAATACATATATTAAAATTCATCCCTTGGCCTTAATTAATTATGCAACGTTGACAGATAAAAAAGTAAAGTCGCAAATTGATGCCCTTACGGCCGGATACATCGATAAGAAAGCTTTCTTTGTTGATCGCTTAGCCCAGGGAGTGGCGCTTATTGCGGCGGCGTTTTATCCAAAGCCAGTAATTGTTCGGCTTTCCGATTTTAAAACCAATGAGTACGCCAACTTAATTGGCGGCAAGGCGTATGAGCCAGTTGAGGCCAATCCGATGATCGGTTGGCGCGGGGCAAACCGTTATTATGACCCTAAATATGTTGAGGCCTTTGCTTTGGAATGCCAGGCTTTGAAACGGGTTCGGGACGATATGGGATTGGTTAATCTTAAGGTAATGGTACCGATGTGCCGTACCGTTGAAGAGGGCCAGCGCGTAATTGATCTTCTAGCTAAAAATGGATTAAAGCAGGGAAAGAATGGTCTCGAAGTATACGTGATGGCAGAAATTCCAGTAAATATTATTTTAGCGGAAGATTTTGCGCGAATTTTTGACGGTTTCTCCATTGGCTCTAATGACTTAACTCAATTTACTTTAGGTATGGATAGAGATGCCGGCTACTTAAAAGTTGCCGGAACGGCCAATGAGAATAATCCAGCGGTTAAATCTTTAGCTCGCTATCTTATTGAAACGGGCAAGAGGACTAAAACTAAGGTCGGAATTTGCGGGCAGGGACCTAGCGATTTCCCTGAATTCGCCCGTTTTCTTGTTGAATGCGGCATTGACAGCATCTCTTTAAACCCGGATACTGTCATTAAGACAACTATCGATATTCTAAAGACCGAAAAACGGTTAAAACGGTAGTCGGTTGCTTATATGAAACATTTTCTTGAGTCTTTATTTGATATTTCAAAAACATTTCTTTTGGTTCTCGTGATATTTTTGGGTGTCCGTTATTTTTTGGTTGGCCCGTTTTATGTTAAAGGTACGTCCATGGAGCCTAATTTTCATGAGCACGATTATTTAATTACCGACAAAATAAGCTACCGCTTTAATGAACCCAAGAGAGGAGAAATAGTAGTATTCAAATATCCCGAAGATCCCCAGGAATATTTCATAAAAAGAGTTATTGGTTTGCCCGGAGAAACAGTCACTATTAAAGAAGGGCATGTTCTCATTGCTGATAGCAAGGGTGACAGTATGCAACTTAATGAAAGTTATTTGCCGGCGTATGTTAAAACAATCTCTATGACTGAAGAACCGGTTACGCTTAAACCGGGAGAATATTTCATGATGGGAGATAATCGCAACGCTTCAAAAGATTCCCGCAGCTTTGGCGCTGTAAGCAAGAATTTCCTTATCGGTAGAGTGTTTTTGCGGATTCACTTTTTCGATAGCTTCCAGCATATAAAAACTCCTCTTTATACTAAATAATATTGCTATGTCTAAGCCAATTACTAGAAAGCCCGCTCCAGTTGCGGCAAAACCAGCAAAAAAAATTGATCCGCCATCTCGACTCAAGGGAATGAAAGATATTCTGCCGGATGAGTGGCGTTATTGGCGGCTCGCAACTGATAAGGCATTACAGCTTGGAAAAACGTACGACTTTGAACGCATTGAAACGCCCTTGTTGGAAACATTGAGCTTGTTTGAAAAGTCCCACGGTAAAAATAGTGATTTAGTTGTTAAAGAATTATATAGTTTTGTTGATAAAGGAGGGGATAAAGTCGCTTTGCGTCCGCATGCTAAGGCGTCATTGGCGCGTGCTGTAATGGAGCATTTACTTATTGACGAATTAAAGCCAATGGTAAAAACTTGCCAACTTGGTCCCTCTTTTCGTTTTGAAAAGCCTCAGTCCGGCCTGTACCGTCAATTATCGCAATGGCATCTTGATATTATTGGAGAGACCGGGCCTATTGCTGACGTACAGCTTATTCAAATTGGCTTGAATTTCTTTAAAGAATTGCAGCTTGAAACTCAATTGGAAATTAATAGCGTTGGTGATGCGGATTGCCAAGCCCAGTATGTTGCTAAATTGGCAGAATATTATAAAGAAAGGACAAAGAAAATGAAGCTGCCGCTTGAATTAAAGAAGCAACTTGCTAAACAGCCAATTAGTGTTTTATTGTCAGGTGATGAACGCCTGCTTGAGATTAATGAAGATGCTCCGCAGATTGTTGATTTCCTATCCGAGGAGGCAAAAAATGATTTTTTCGTGATCCTTGAATATTTAGATGCATTAGGGATAGGCTATAATGTGAATCCCCGTCTTTTTGGCCGCTTTGATTATTTCTCAAGAACTCTTTTCGAATTTGTTACCCCAGAGGAAGAGGGACGCAAGCAGCAAACGCTTGCCACCGGAGGACGCTATCCGTTGTTGTTTGAAAGGCTATTTGGTAAAAGCGTGCCGGCCGTCGGTCTAACAGTAGGTTTAGATAGGACGGTAAGCCGTATTCGCAGCTTAAACCTTCCTTTAACGCCGGAGCGGGGAGGAGATATTTATCTTGCTCAATTAGGAGATCAAGCTCGGCAAAAGGCCATGATAATGTTTGAAGAATTACGCAAAGCTGGTTTCAAAGTAAGCCAAGGATTTTTACATAATGGTTTAAAGCGCCAGCTTGAAGAGGCGCAAAAGATGAATGTCCGTTTTACGCTCGTTCTCGGGCAGAAAGAATTAATGGACGGAACTATTATTATCCGCGATATGGAATCCGGAGCTCAGGAAGTGGTTGATAATAAAAAAGTGATTCATGAATTAGAGAAGCGCTTAAAATAATAATTTGTCATTCCCGCGAAAGCTGGAATCTAAAACGGCCCTCGTGGGGTCGTTTTTAGTTTTATTGACTTATTCCTCTATATACGTTATATTCCAGGAGTCGATTTATATTAATTTTCTAGAAAGGCAGGTGACCGCATGGTAGAATTTAAACGGAAAAAAGGAGAAACTTTCGAAAGTTTTTTGCGTCGCTTTAATAAGCGCTTGCAGCAAAGCGGCAACCTCAAACAGGCCCGTTCTAACCGTTATCACCGCAAGGACAAGAATGAACGTCAGAAAAAGACGAGCGCTCTTATCGGTCTTGAACTCCGCGAGAAAAAAGAATATCTCCGCCGTACCGGCAAATTTAAAGATGAAATGATGGGACGCTGGTAAAACAAAAACTCCGTCGCTTATAAGCGACGGAGTTTTTTATTCCCCTCCCCATTGAAAATGGGGAGGGGCCAGGGGAGAGGTGAACCAGGGGAGAGGTGAACCTATTTAAATCCCGGGATAAATCTTTTAAGTGATCCAAGGCGATAGCGCTTGGCGTATTGTTTTATTTTGGCTCTCGCCCGCCTTGTTTTAACAAATTTTAACCAGTCATAATTAGGGCCAGCTCGCTTTGCATCAATGATAATTTCAACCATATCACCATTTTTTACTTCGGCATCAAGCGCAGCCATTTGATGATTAATACGGGCGGCTACGCATTTATTGCCAATGTCACTGTGAACTGAGTAGGCGAAATCAACCGGCGTTGAACCTTTTGGCAAATCATGGACATCTCCATTGGGAGTAAAGACAAAAATACGGTCTTGAAAAATATGAAATTTAACTTCTTTAATAAAGTCGCTTGAGGATGTTGCTTCGCGCTGTATTTCAAGAATTTCTTGCACCCACTTCGGCATCTTATCTTGGTCACCACCGCGCTTTTGTTTGTAGTACCAGTGAGCAGAAATGCCGTAGAGTGCTTCTTCTTGCATTTCGAGGGTGCGAATTTGAATTTCAGTTGCTTGTCCGCCGGGACCGAAGACAGTCGTATGAATGCTGCGGTAGCCATTCGGTTTTGGAACGGCAATGTAGTCTTTGAAACGATTATAGCTCGGACGCCAAATGGCATGAATGATTCCTAATACTTTATAACATTCAGCAACGCTCGGAACAACGATGCGCAACGCGAAGACGTCATAGATTTCATTGAACTCTCTTTTTTTATCACGCATCTTTTGCCAAATGCTGTAGAGGTGCTTGAAGCGACCTTCAATTTCATATTGAATGCCTTCTTCATCTAATTTTTTTGAAATAATTGCTTTAAGCTTTTCGATGTATTGATTTAATTCTGTTTTGCGTTCGATTTCATATGTATATTCTAGTTTAGCGTATTCTTCGGGGTATAAATATTTAAAACAAATATCTTCCATTTGCCAGCGTAGGCTCCAGACACCTAATAAACCAGCGATAGGAGCATAGATTTCTAGGGTCTCCTGTGCAATGCGCCGTTGTTTTTCTTTGGGAAGGCCGTCAAGAGTTCTGAGATTGTGTAAACGGTCTGCGAATTTAATGAGGATAACACGCAAGTCTTCGGCCATTGCCAAGAACATTTTGCGCAAGCTTTCGCGGTATCGAGCAATACCTCGATAGCGAATTTTACTGAGCTTGGTAATACCTTCGACTAAGCGCGCTATTTCTTCGCCAAATTCTAAGCGTATATCCTCTAAGGTTGTTTCGGTATCTTCGGGAACATCATGAAGCAGACCAGCCACAATGGTCGGCAGGTCGGCTCGAATTTGAGCAAGGATAAAGGCGGTATGAAGGGGGTGCTGGATATATGGTTCGCCGGTTTTTCTTTTCTGATCACCATGCGCGTGTTCGGCAAAAGCAAAGGCTTTCTTCAATATTGAAGTATCAGCGTCCTGATGGCTTTTTTCAACTTGGGCTATAACTTGGTCAATGGTCATGTGATTGCCTATCTACTAAGTGATATGGTATTATGATTATAAAAGTTCGCTTTTGGCAAGTCAAAAAACCCCTCATGAAATTTACTCGAAAAAAATTACTTTTTTCTTTACTCGCTTTTGCCTTAGTATTCATAAGCGCCTACGCCGTAAGCGCGCAGACGCTTAATACGGGTTTGAGTTTTGGAAATGCAATCGGCTTGTCAAATCAGGACATACGCCTTACGATTGCAAAAATTATCCGGATCATTTTAGGATTCCTCGGAATTATTTCTGTGGGACTAGTTATGTATGCTGGTTTTATTTGGATGACGGCCGGTGGCAATGAAGAAAAAATCGGACAAGCTAAAACTATTTTAAAAAATGCGGCCATCGGCTTAGCTGTCATACTCGCATCCTTTGGCATCGTTTCCTTTATTATTGGAAAATTGCTTGAAGCAACATCAGGTAATGGAAATACTTCCGGAAGCGGTCCTAATGGAAGTAGTGGTGTAAGCGGATTAGGAAATGGAATTGTTAAAAGCGTATATCCTGAACCTTTTCAAAAAGACGTGCCGCGCAATACGGCTATCATTGTTACTTTCCGTGAGCCGATGAAAGCATCTTCCCTTTGCACGACGGTAACATCGCAAGGCTTGTGTGCTCCTGATGCTAAGCTTGTAGCGAATAGCGTAAAAATTTATAAAACTTCTGACGGCAGCGGCGCAAATAATATTACCAATGCCTCTGCCGCTTCGAGTGATAACATGACATTCGTTTTTAAGCCAGCAGGTCCGAATTATCTTGGCATTCCGACTGGCCCGACAGACTATACTGTTGCTTTAAGCGGAGGAGTGCAGAAAGCTGATGGCAGCAGTGCTTTTAACTTGTCAGATTTCCGCTGGCCGTTCCAGGTTAACAATACTTTAGACTTAACATCGCCAAAAATTCTCTCAGTAAGAGAGAAGATTCCTGGTTTACTGGAAGGTGGTATTTTCCCCTTAATGGATAATGGTAAAGATACTGTATCCGGTACCTCTCCGGCAGTTCCGTCTAAGGGAACTATTACAGTAAATGGTAAACCAGCAATTTTCCAAAGCGCCGATGCCACTATTGAGCGATTACTACCGCCGGGACTAAAAGAAACCGGAGCAAGCGTTACTGGAACGAATCGTTGTGCTGGCGGACCTATTGATATTACTATCGTTAACGGAACTCCTTTAAAGGCAAGCGTTGCTTATAGCCAACCGGGACTCGAAGGTGGCAACTTAGCAATAGTGGGCAATAGGATAGAGCTTGCACCTTGTGGATTAAGTGTTGCATTTAATGCTGGCTATAATGCTGGCAATAGCTGGAGAATTACGGTCGTTTCAGAACGGCAGGCTGATACTTTGAAGGTAGGTAGCAAAATCTATACCTTTGTTTCCAATGCTGTAAATGATAGCCAAATTAGTGTGGGAGCAACAAACAATGCCACGGCAGCAAATATTGCAGCTGCTATGGATGTACATCCAGAAATGACAGCTACGGTTCGTCAAAATATTGTTACTGTCCAAGCAAAAGTCGCCGGCAGCGGAGGCAATAATCTCGAACTTACAACAAGCAACCAAGTTGCATTAGCACTTTCTCGCATGACAGGAGGAAGTGATCAAAGTATACAATATACTGTAGTCGATCGCCCTGATCAGCCGAAGAACGCAGTTATTCAATTGAATTTCAATGAACCAATCAATCCTTTAACTATTGCTGGAGACAGTGTGGCGATAGCTGAAAAGCTACGAGTGGTAAATTCTGAGCCCACTGCTAAGGCAGCTGGGGGTACTTGCGATAGCGATAGCGACTGTCGTTCTTATAAATGCTCAGGTAGTTTATGCCAAGGAGATCAACTTGCAGGTAAATTTGTTGTTTCTAATCAGTATAAAACCGCAGAGTTTATATCTGATATTAAATGCGGAGTAAATGGCTGCGGAGAAAATATTTATTGCTTGCCAGCGAATAGTCATCTACAAATCGAAGCCGCCGCCGCCGCCCTTATGCCATGTTCTACTAATGCGGATTGCACTGTTGCGCCGTTTAGTACATGCGCTCAGGGTGTCTGCACAGATACGGCAGGCAAGAAAAATTATCCGGTCGCCGCTTCAATGAACGGTATTATCGACGCCGCTAATAATTCGCTTGATGGAAACCGAAATAATAATCCCCAAGGTCAAGCCGATACTTGGGATGAAAATAAAACTTCAACTGACAACGCCGGTCGTGGAGACAACTATCGCTGGTCATTTTGGGTGAGCGATCGTTTAGATCTTACTCCGCCGGAAATTATTTCAACAAGCGTTAATAATAAGCAGTCGAAAGTTAGTCTTTCCGCGGCGATTGATATAGTTTTTTCTAAGCTCATGCTCTCTTCGAGCCTTACTACTGGAAATGTTGTTGTTAACAACGGACTGGGAGACGTCACTCATAAACTTATTAATTTGTGGAGTTTGGCCAGTAATCCTGTTGGTTATTGGGTGCAGAAAAAAGATTTGGATGTTGACCCTGTTGATGGACGGCCAGATCGCACTGACGCGGTTTTGGGTCATGGAACTTTTGGCGATTCAACCTCTTATGCCGCGCAAGTTGGTTCGGGAGTCAAAGACATTTATCAAAATTGCTACAAGCCTTCTGCCGGTCCTAGTTGCCGTCCAAATGCGCTTATGCCTTCGTGCTGCCGTGATGCTAACGGTGATTTACAGCCGACAGCAACTTTAAATAGTGACGGTAATTGCCAATAATAGTATGCGCTTTTCAAAAGTAACATTGGTTAAGGTACTTCTTTGCTTCTTCGTTATCGGAGGAGCGTTTTGGGGTGTTTCGCAAATTGTTCACGCGCAAGATCTAAATACCGGTTTAAATTTCGCATCAAATACCGGCCTGGCAAATGTTGATCCGCGCGTCACTGTTGCGCGCGTTATTAGAATCGGCTTAGGCTTTTTGGGAGTATTAGCCGTTGGCTTAATAATGTATGCCGGATTTTTATGGATGAGCGCGAAGGGCAATGAAGAGAAGGTTGAGCAAGCAAAAAAAATTCTTACAAGTGCAGCTATAGGCTTGGCAATTATATTAGCGGCTTTTGGAATTGCTAGTTTTATTCTTTCAAAATTATTAGAAGCTACTGGCGGTGGGGGCGGGGGAGATGGGAGCGTATGCAGCCCTGCTTGCGCACAGGGCCAATATTGCTGCGCCGGCGCTTGTCAGGCGGGAGCTTGCGGCAATTTAATTGGCGGTAATAAGCCTTTCATGGTACGCGGATCAGTCCCTGGTGATGGTACTGTTGACGTTCCTCGTAATGCCGTTATTCGTTTTCAATTTACTAAAGATGTGCAGCCGCAAAGCGTAAATAACCTTACCTTTGCTGTGCGCGATGGAGACCAAGAAATTAACGGCCAGCGCACTGTTATTGGCGATTATATCGAATTTAGACCCACTGAGGGTTGCGGCACTAAGGCTGAAGGACAGAAGTGTTTTCCTGCTAACACAACTATTACGGTTGAAGCTCGCAATAATAATTACATTCCTTCGGGGCAAGATCCTGTCTTTGGTAATGGTGCTCAAAATGGTTTGACCGTTGGAAACAGTGGTTTTGGTAAGGGGATTATGAGTGTTCAAGGTGATACTCTTATTTGTGGATCAAAAAATGAAAAATGCGCGATTAGTTTTACTATCGGCGATACGATTGACACGGAAGTTCCGCGGGTTAATTTAGCTAACCACCAAATTTGTGCTCAAAGCGACAGTACTTTAGAGGCGAGCGCTATTGATAATACAGGTGTTTCAAAAATCGACTTTTATGTGGCCGGTAATCTTGTGGGAAGCAGAATTAATAATACCTTTCCTTTTATTGGTAGTCCTTATAATGCTAGTTTTATTTGGAATGCAGCCGGCATTCAAGCAGGACAGAATATTGCTTTAAAGGCAACGGCGTATGATTTAGATAGCAACAATGCCTCTGCTGAGAGGACGATTAAAGTTTCTGCTAGCCACTGCTGCAATGGCTTGAAGGATGGCGATGAAACTGGTACGGATTGCGGCGGCAGTTGTATGGCTTGCGCTGGACAAGCTTGTGCGGCTGATAAAAATTCTCCGGCCCAATGTAGTGATGCCATGTGTTCATCTGGTTTTTGCTCGACCTCAGGCTCTACTCCGGCAACATGTGCGGCAGCGGGCTACAATAACATTTCTACCTGTTGTTTGTGCCAAGCCCGTCCGCAGATTGATTGGGTAAGCCCAGTGGGCGGATTTTGTTCAAACAACCAAGATAAATTTTGCCGCGCCGCAACAGCTGCTCAAGATTGCGGTACGGGTTCTTGTAATCTCGGCACTCCTAATGGCGCTGCGGGAAATTTTATAACGATTGGCGGCAGTGGTTTTGGCTCTGCTCGAGGTAAAGTATATTTCACGGGAGCTCGAGGTAAAGTTGAAGCTGATTTGGCTGATGACGCGCAGCTTGGAAATATTGCTTGTGCGGGTGAAGTATGGACCGATAATCAGATTATTGCAGTTGTCCCCGCAGGTGCCCAAGCGGGCCCAATAACGGTAGAAAAAAAAGATGGAATTAGCGATGCGACGGACGATGGATACGGTTCTCTTATTGATAATTTTAGAAAAAATTCTATTATTCGTCCTGGTATTTGTACATTGAGCCCCGACTCAGCGCAGTCCAACAAAACAGTTGTTTATAACGGTATTAATTTATTGTCTTCGGAAGCAAATTTTGGAAACTTCTCTAGCTTTATTCCTGCTTTAGAATCATCATTCACGACTGCTAAGTCCGGCAATGCAAAAGTGCCGAACTTAACAAGCGGGCCAACGACTTCTTTCGTTAATAAGGCAGGTGTGCCAAGTAATTTTATTTCTTTCGTTAAAGAAAATGATCCCTATAGCGGACCTATTATAAGCTCCATAGAACCAAGCTCTGGTCCGGTAGGGCAGTATGTTACTGTTCGCGGAAGCGGATTTGGTGATATTCAGGGAACGAGCAAACTTTTCTTTGGAGATACGTCTGGTAAAGAAGCTGATTATAATTTCCCGGAAATTTGTTCGCAAAGTGTTTGGACCGATAAGCAAATCATTATCAAGGTTCCGGCTAGCGCGACGCTTGGCAATACAGTATTAACAATCATCCGCGATGGCTTTACTCCGGTTTCTAGTGGGGAACGCGTTTTTCAAGTTACGACAGGTAATCCAAATCCAGGATTGTGCCGTATCGATCCGTCCCTAGGCCAGCCGAATAATCCAGTAACACTATGGGGCGAATACTTTCAAAATAAAGATGCTAATAGCAAGATTACATTTTTTAATAACCAATCTCAAAGCGGAGGAGCCATCGCTTTTTGGGACATTGACCAAGAGGCGTCCGGAATAAAACCATGGAAGGTTGTTACTATGGTTCCTACATCGGCCGCTACTGGTCCAGTTGTAGTTGGAGCTAGTTCTCCGGCACAGTTGAGTAACAGTTTGAATTTTGCCGTGGGCTCTTGCAGTAAAGACGCAGATTGCGGTAGCGGAGCTACTTGTTGTGCGGCTGGTTTGCCCGAAGCAGGTAAGTGTAAAGCTGATGCGGCGGCATGTTATGGCACAGTGGCAACAAGCGTCTATCAATGGCAATTTGGAACAGGAACGGGACAGCTGTCATGTCAAAATGATCAAGAGGCTTGCGGCACATATTGCTGCGGAGTAGGGAAGTGCGATCGCAGCGGTGCACAGCCTGTGTGTTCTGAATGTCCGGGACGTAATCAATGCGGAGATGGTAATTGTTGCAGTGGGGCTTGTAAGCCAGGAATTGGTATTGGGGCTCCAAGTTATTGCGGCGATCCAGCCTCTTGCTCGGGGTATAACGGTGCTCAATGCGTTGACGGATACACTTGCCCTAACTCTCCGGGAATGTGTTCACCGACACCTTCTACACAAACCTGCGATTGTTGTTGCGATAAAAACAATCATAATCCCCAAAATCCAGGTTGTTGCGCTGGCTTGACCTGTGGCGGATCTTGCGGTTCAGGAGCGGATCTTGGGCTATGCCTTGGTTGTGTTGTTAACGGTGTACCTAATGATGATAAATGTAATTGTCCTGGAACAACTGGTAAGGTCTGCACCGTCAATATCACGTATCCGATGGGCGCCTGTACCGATTGTTCATCTATTACTGACCCCGCTGAGTGTTCGAAACATACTCAATGCTGTGTTGATGGCCGTGAGGGTCCAAATAAAAACAAATGTACTAGCCTGGCACCTGGCCAGCCTCGTATTACAGATTCAGGTGGTAGCATAAAAGGAGACACCGGAAAAGCGGTTGCCGGGACAGGAAACGAAACTCCCACCGGACAACTTCAGTATTGCGGATTCTTTGCCTGCACTAACCAAAATCCTAATAGCTGTAATCCTTTGGCGGTAAAGGATGGTCCTTATAATGTATTAACTACCTGTAATCAGCAATGTGCGGCAGCGCCTATTCCTTGCAGCGGCAATAAAGAAACATGTTCTAATCCGCAATGCCCAACAAACATGCGTTGTGATACGGGAACCTGTGAGTGTAAGCCCGATGGTCTTAATCCTCCTCAAGAGATTTGTAAAAATCCGTTTACTCAGCAATGCACCGAAGGCTGTGCAGCGGCATTCACCTGCTTAACTCCAAATTATGGAAATATCGGAGGCACTAGTAACGAACTTCCTGATGAAACCTGTCGTTGTTGCTGTAAGCCGCCTACGGGGCCAAATGACGTGGATACCTGTAAAACTCTTGATGAAAGTCTTAGCTGTCTCAAAGATCAAGGCGCTTGTACAGGAGAAAATCGTGGCGCTTGCTGTGGCTGTTCTAAAGATAGCCAGTGCGGAGACGTTGGCCTTACCGGCTGTGGAATAACTGGGAACCGCTGCTGCCAGGCTCGGCCTACAGTAAAGGCAAGAATTCCAGCCCCGGCTTCAACTGATGTTTGCCGCAATCCTGTAATTGAAGCTACTTTTAGCGAGGGACAGAAAATGGATATTAATACGTTTAGCGGTAATGTTTTGCTTATAGGTGACTACGGGGGAGCTAGCGAATGTCCTAATGGATATAGTGGAGTTACTTCTATTTCTCCTACAAATAAATTTGCAAGTTTGTGGTATGGCTTAAAGCGTGTCGTTATAAAGGCAGCCCCATTTTTAGCTGCCCGTCCCGCCTTTGCTGATGTAAGTAAGTTTTGCTATGTTTCCGGCAGCGCGATTGGATATGATATCAGCGCTAACCAAACCAAGGTTAGATTTAGGCTAAATTATCCTTTAGACGCAAATCGTAAGTACTATGTTGTCTTAAAAGGAGATCCTGCTTTGGCAACCGCTACGCCAAATGATGGCGTTGTTCACTACAATCAAAATATTACCAACATAGCTAAGGTTGGTTTAAACGGCACTTCTATACGGCGCGTTCCGGGTGTTGTTCCTGCTTTCTTCAATAATACGGAATTTAAAAATGCCGATACGTGGACATTTGAAACGGGAAATAAAATCTGCTCACTTGATAGCGTTAAAATCGATCCCTCTTCATACCTTTTCCAAAAAACAGGGCAAGAGAAAACGCTCGATGCGTATGGGCAAACAAATAACGGTCAACTAATCGACAGTATTGAAGGCAAATATGCTTGGAGTTGGAGTTGGGAGTCAGGTAATTCAGATATTGTTAAAGTTGAAGATTCAACAAGTACCCACGCCGTTGCAACGGCTGGGAACTCGCGCGATGCTCAAACCGTAGCAAGGGCCAAGGCGACCATTGTAGTCGATACACTAAATAGCCCGTCAACCACTGGTAAAGTTGCTCAAGGAACAAGTCAGTTGCGAGTTTTCTTGTGCGCTAATCCCTGGCCAGTATATTATGCTTACTTCCCTCCGCCTGAATATCAATGGCCTTGGAAAAATGAAACAACCGGGATAGAATTTTATTATTGCCGTGACAAAGACGGCGCGGGGACTAATGACGATTTGCCGGCCATTCAAGAAGCACCGTTATCCCAAAGCAATAATAGAAAAGTTTGTATGTCGGGTTCTAATCTCGGCAAGGTATGTACCTCAGACGCAAATTGCGGCAATGTAGCCGGAAGTTGTTGGCCTGAAGTTTTAAAAGAGTTTTTCTTTTTCCGTGAAGTCGTGCCTGGTGTGCCGGTGATTACCGGTTCTACTAATGCCCAAGGGGGTAAAGTAATATTGCGTTGGCAGCCGACTGCAAATGCTCAAAAATACAAAATATATTATGGCTTGCAATCAGGCAATTATACAAAAACAGCTGAAGTAACGGGTACGGGCAGAGAATTAACTAAGGAAATTTCTTCTTTGGTAAATGGATTGAATTACTATTTTGTAGTGACGGCATTGACCTCTAAGAATCAAGAATCGGCTTTTTCTAACGAGTTGAAATTGAAACCAGTCGATACTACTCCGCCAGCAGTACCCGTGCTTAGAGCGCGTCCTAATAATACTGATATTATATTGTCCTGGGATTCTGTGCCTGAAGCGACGAGTTATATAGCCTCTTGGGGCGCCCAAAGCGGACAATATTCAATTTCCAACACAATAGCTGCTTCGACTACTCCTACTCATACATTCTCTGGCTTTAATTCGGGAAGCACGTATTATGTATCCGTTCGTTCTGTTGATCAGTATGGAAATAAGAGTGCGTATGCCAGTGAAGTTTCCGTCACTATCCCATAATTTTATTCATATGCCTTCTCTTAATCGTTTTGAAGCCTCTTCCGATCCCTCAGTACGCCGCGGTATTATTATCCTTGTAGTTGTCCTTTTGCTGTTAGCGGGGTTTTTCTTGTGGTACAATAATCGCTCCGGTTCTCTTGAAAAACCTTTAGATTCTTCAGGAAATCCTAAAGAGGGAGTGTTGAGTAGCATTTTTAATTTTTCAAATAAAACTGATGCGGACGAACAGACGATAAAGAATGATAGTGATGGCGACGGTCTAAGCGATGAAGACGAAAAAACTGCCAGAACTGATTCTCAAAAAATTGACAGTGATGGAGATGGCTTAAGCGATAGAGAGGAATTGAAAGTATACAAGACTGATGCTCTTAAAGCAGACAGTGATGGAGATGGTATTTCTGACGGCACCGAAATACGCGAGCGCACTAATCCACTTGATAAAACTCCAGGCGCCCCTTGGCCGCCTCGACCTAGTAGTCTCTAATTAGTAAAAGAAAAAATATGTTCAACCAAAATCAGCTTGATGCTGTTGCTTCAACTTCGCCAACGCCAACGCCAACAGCTCCTTTAACCGAAGGAGATAAAGTGAGTTTGGATAATACCGATATTTATTACATGCCGGAAAACTTCCAAAAAAATAATCAAGTTGCTGGAAAAGATAATAATATTCGAGGTGTTTGGGTGCTTGTGAGCGCCATTATTTTGTTAGCAGTCATTGCTCTGGGTTTATATGTCTATTGGCAGCATCCAGATATTTTGAATGGCATGTTTAATCGTCAACAACCGGCCCCCTCAGCTCCTCAGGCCCTAACACCGGAACCTAGCACTAACTCTTTGACTCCGGCCGCCTCGGCCCGCCCTAGCGGCTCACCTAAGGAAATGTACTTGGTGTATAGAAGCGAGCTAGCGCTCACCTCTACCGTAGAGGCATATTTGTCGGTATACGCGCGTTACGCAACCACGGCTGCTTACACCGAGTTAAATGATCGTAAAAGCGCTTTAGAATCAAGCGGAACTCAAGTTGATATTTTAAGCGCTCTCAAAGGAGAATCCTTGCCTTTGTTGGACGGTACCGAAGATTTGAAGGAAGATGTCACTGATACGCAGGCGACCGTAACGATTACTCAGGCCAGTAAACGGGAAGAGGGAACAGCGGTATTTATTGCAGAAAACGGCCAATGGAAATTATCAAAAGAAACCTGGAAAAGCTTGGATTCCACATCATCAAATGGAGAACTTGGTTCGGCTCAAGATGATGATCAGGACGGTCTGAGCAACGAGGAAGAGACTGCCTTGGGAACTAATTCCAAATCAAGCGATAGCGATGGTGACAGTTTTACGGATTTAGCGGAATTGAATAATGGGTATAATCCAACTGGTACGGGTAAAATTGATGCTAATGCTGATCTTGCTACCTATCTTAATACTACGTTTAATTTCAGTTTGCTGTACCCTGCGGATTGGAATAGAACAATTGCTACAACTGATGATTCAATTATATTTACTGCCCCTGATAAACAGTTTGTTCAAGTTTTAGTTCAACCTAATGCTGATCGCGAAGATATTGTTAGCTGGTATAAAAAGACGTTTAGCGTTGAAACGATTCCTAATACACAGTTAGTTTCAAATCCGGGTTGGGACGGTGTCCGCACGCCCGATGGCATGACCGCGTATCTAACAAATAAAGATAAATCGTATATTTTTATTGCCACATATAACGTTGGCGGCACAAAGATTATAAAATATAAAAATATATTTGAAATGGTTTTGCGTAGTTTGAAATTGACTTCATAAATATGTCTGTACGCGTAGTGAATGCGACGAAGCAGCATCTTGATGCGTCCTTGATTAAGCGTGCCGTTGAGGGGACTTTGAAAAAAATGAAAAAAAGGGGAGATATTTCAGTGGTTGCTATTGGGGATCAGCGTATGAGAACTTTGAATCGGAATTATAGAGGCAAGGATCGCGTAACAGATGTTCTATCTTTTTGCGAGGCTGAGTCCGAAATCCCAGAAACCGGGTTTTTAGGAGAGTTGTTTATTAATTGCAACACCATTAGGAAGCAAGCTAAGCTTTTTGCCCCTTCGTATCGGTATGAATTAGCTTTTATCACCATACATGGCACTTTGCATTTGTTGGGGTATGAGGATGAAAGCGAAGAGGGCAGGGTTCTAATGGAGCGTCTTGGGATGGCTATAATTAAAACAGTCAGATTATGATAATTTCTAGACTAGGAAAAAGCTTTAGATATGCTGGACGCGGGCTTTTAAAGGCCTGGCGCGAAGAGACAAACTTTCGTATAGAGGTTTTGGCAACAGTTCTTGTATTAGTATTGGCCCTTGTGTTGCGTCTAGGCAGCTTGCGTTTTGCTATTCTTGGACTGACATGCGGGTTTGTTCTTACTCTAGAGCTTATCAATACGATGATTGAGAATATTAGCGATTTATTGAAGCCTCGGCTCGACCAATACGTAAAGGAAGTCAAGGATATAAGCTCGGCGGCAGTGTTAGTGGCTGCTTTGAGCTCGCTCGTTGTTGCTTGTTGCCTTCTTTTGCCCCCGTTGTGGCAACTTATTAGTTGGCAAGCATAGGCTAAGTCTGATATAATTAATCCATTCCACCACATTTTGTTTACCTATGAAAGAAAATATTATTGCCGGACTTGATATCGGATCCTTTGAAACTCGCTTAGTTATTGGACAGCGAGTTGAAACGGAAAACGGCGGCAAACTGCAAATCATTGGTGCTGTCTCAGTCCCTTCTGAAGGAGTTAACAAGGGGATTATCAATAGCATTGAAGATACTACCGCCTCTATTTCTGCTGTCCTTGAGAAAGCTGAGCGTCTTTTGGGTACGCCTATTATTTCTGCCTGGGTGGGTATTAACGGACCTAACTTAAAATGCCAGTCAAGCCGCGGAGTGGTTGCTGTTAGCCGTTCGGATAGTGAAATCAACACTGAAGACGTTAATCGCGTTATTGAAGCAGCGCAGGCTCTTGCTGTTCCGCCGAACTATGAAATTTTGCACGTCATTCCATCTAAATTTATTGTCGACAGCCAAGAGGATATAAAAAATCCCGTGGGGATGACCGGCATTCGCTTGGAAGTAGTAACTCTTATTATCCAAAATTTAACGAGCCAGATAAAGAATCTTACCAAGGCTATTTATCATACCGGCCTTAATATTGATGATCTTGTTTTTTCGCCTTTGGCCGCGGCTTCTGTCGTTGTTTCAGCGAAGCAAAAAGAAATCGGGACAGCCGTTGTAAATATTGGCGCAGCGACTACAAGTTTGGCCGTCTTTGAAGAGGGTGAATTGCTGCATGCTGCAGTTTTGCCCATCGGCTCTTCTCATATAACTTCTGATATTGCTATCGGCTTACGCTGTCCTATTAACCTGGCTGAGAAGATTAAGATTCGTTATGGCAGCGCAAAAGCCGAGCAGTTCAACAAGAAGGATGAAATTGATATTAGCGACCTTGTGCAGGAAGAAAATCTTACCGATGAAATTACGGTGATTTCACAACGATATGTAGCTGAAATAATTGAAGCACGTGTTGAAGAAATTTTTGAAAAAATAGATTCTGAGCTGAAAAAAATTGATCGCTCGGGAATGCTGCCGGCGGGCGTGTGCCTGCTTGGCGGGGGATCCCGCTTAGCTGATATTGTTGATGTGGCAAAAAAGAAACTCCGTTTGCCTGCTTCTTTAGGAGCTAATCGCACAGTTGCAACTGTGGTGGATAAGGTAAATGATCTTGAATACTTAACTGCCCTAGGCCTTGCTTCATGGGGCGAACAATTAAGCAAAGGCCAGGCGCCCCGCGGCGGGATGAGCGGATTGCCTTTGCGCAAAGTATTTGATAAAGTGCGCAGTATTTTCTCTGCTTTAAAGCCATAATGCATCTGAACACAAAAAGTGTTCACTTTGCTTGCTATTTCTGGCCGTGCGTTCTATAATTTAGAACAGACGGATTTTTTTATATCTAATACATATATGGCAGAAGTCAAACCCATGATTGAAAGTTTCGCCAAGATTAAGGTCGTTGGCGTTGGCGGTTCCGGCGGAAGCGCGCTTAACCGCATGATAGATTCCGGTATTAAAGGCGTCGAATTTGTCGCTGTTAATACCGATGTCCAAGCGCTTCATTATAATAAGGCTACAAAGAAAATTCACATCGGTAAAAACATTACCCGCGGATTAGGAGCCGGTATGAATCCTGATTTAGGACGGCAGGCGGCCGAAGAAGCGCAGAACGAAATTCGCGATGCGCTCAAAGATGCCAATATGGTCTTTGTTACGTGCGGCTTAGGCGGCGGAACTGGAACCGGCGCTGGTCCCGTTGTCGCAGAATTAGCCCGCGACATTGGCGCCTTGACAGTTGCAGTTGTTACAAAACCGTTTTCATTTGAAGGCGCCCAGCGCAAGCAAATTTCTGAACGAGGGCTTTCTGAATTGACTGATAAGGTTGATACGATTATTACGATTCCTAATGACAAGATTTTACAGGTTATTGAAAAAAAGACTTCTATCCTCGATGCCTTTATGGTGGTGGATGAAGTATTGCGCCAAGGTGTCCAAGGCATTTCTGAATTGATTACTATTCCAGGTTTAATCAACGTCGACTTTAACGATGTCAAAGCAGTTATGTCGGGTGCCGGTTCCGCCTTAATGGGTATTGGGCAGGCCTCGGGTGATAATAAGGCGATTGAGGCCGCTAAAATGGCCATTAATTCCCCCTTGCTTGAAATGTCCATTGAAGGCGCCCGGGGTATTCTCTTTACGATTGTCGGCGGTGCTAGCCTCAGCATGCATGAAGTTAACGAAGCAGCAAAGATTATTACTTCCTCGGCTGATGATGACGCCAAGATTATTTTCGGAGCCGTTATTGATCCTAAATATAAAGACGATATTAAGATTACAGTTGTTGCCACTGGCTTTAATGGCAAGCGTCCGGTAGGCACTCCTCCTTCTATTTCAACGACGCCGGAACGAACCTATAGTCCAACTCCGTATATTGAAGATGACCAAGAGCGGCATTTAGCAGCCTCTAAGTCTAAGCCTTCGCCATTGAAGATGGCGCAAGCTGAACCAGCAGCTAAAAAGCCAAGCGCTGATGAAGAGGAAGACGATGAGCTTTCCATCCCAACCTTTATCCGCAAGAAAATGATGTAATCCTTCGCTTAAGGGCTAGGGAATTATAAATATAAAACGACCCCTCAGGGGGTCGTTTTTTTGTTCTGAATAAATATCTCCGCGTAATGGCCTATTCTTGTTTTTAGTTTTTTGAGGGCTATACGTTTTTCTTTGGAAAGGGGAGTGGTATAGAGTCCAAGACTGGGCCAATTCTCTCGTCGCGATCCCTTGGTATTATGGACAGGTTCGCGCTCAGTTAGGCGCAGTAAGGCTTGGTTGCGCTGGCGCCAGGTGTCATTGTCGGAATAAAGGCGAGTGAATATTTTTTGAAAGTTAAATTGTACGGCCATTTCAAGACCAGGCAGGGCATATAAGAGAGCAAAAAGATCCTCTGTTTTTTTAATAAATAATTCGTAGTTAAGAGGGAAGAGCTTGTGCGTGCGGTTCCACTCAATATCAATGATAAAAAAATCAGTTGAAAAACCTATGGGTCGTTCGTTCGGTTTGCCTCGCCCCCATGAGCTGGCTGCCAGTACTCGTTTTTCTTTGGCCATGCGAGTTATTATTTTCTTTATTACCTCAGGTTTAATAAGCCATGTATCGGCCGCTGTTACGATGACATAGCGGAGACCCGGAATTTTGTGCGCTGTAAAATATTCAAGGCCGGCGTTGATGAGATCAGCGGCGCCTTGAAAATGACCGCGGTTTTTAAGAAATATACATTTGTCTTCAAGATAGGGGCAATAGGATTTTTTTGTTCCGTTATAAGCATGCACAAGAAAAACTTCTCCTAGTGTTTTAGAATAGAGATTTTTAGATAGTTCTTGCTGGACTTGGCAGTCAAGAATATGCTCGTGGTTATAGATAAGATGGCCAATCATAGCTCAAGTATATCATAGAGCCCCCTGCGAGTACTATAGAACATATTTTTTCTTGACATTTCTCTATAATGTGCTAGGATTGAATCGCAACCACTATAGGTGGTATCTCAAAAACAGACGTGAAAACTTTATCCCAAAACCAAAACATCCTTACGCGGTCTTAATGTCCGCCATGGATGTTTTTTGTTTATTATGAAATGTCCGGTCTGCTATTTCCAAGATACTAAAGTGGTTGATTCGCGCGTTGCTGCCGATGGATTATCCATCCGTCGCCGTCGCGAATGCCTTAAATGTGGCTATCGTTTTTCAACGTACGAGGAAGTTGAAATACTCGATTTGACGATTGTTAAACGGGACGGCCGAAAAGAGAATTACTCTCGCGATAAGATGATTAAAGGCCTGAAGCGAGCGCTTGAAAAGCGCCCTATTACTGAAGAGAAATTCAAGCGCTTAGTAAGCCTTATTGAAAGAGACTTGCAGGCAATGCGCAAAAACGAAATTCTCTCTGATCAGATAGGGCAAATCGTTATGAAGCAATTAAAGAAGACTGATCAGGTTGCGTATATTCGTTTTGCTTCGGTGTATGAATCTTTCAAAGATGTACAAAGTTTTAAACGGGAGTTGAATAAATTAGTAAAGTCCGGCAAGAAAAACTGATATGGCGGCGAGTCCCTTAATCGTGGTTCCCATGCTTGTCTAGCCCTTAGTAGTTCTTTATTTATTATTAACGGTTAGCGATAAACGCCGTTCAGGCTAAAAACCGGGACGGTTTTTATTTTGCATTTTGTCATATTGCCAGCCTAAAAATCTTGATGTACACTGCAAGTGTAATAAAATAGACTAATCTTAGCCATTGTATGACTGACGAAGAAATAAAAAAATTATTGGAGGAAAACTTGGCGCTAACGCGCGAAGTACGCGATTTATCGGCTAAAACTGTTAAATATATACGGTGGGTGCGGGTCATGGACCTTGTAAAAGTTGCCCTCGTGGTCATTCCTATCATCGCTGCTTGGCTTTATTTACCGGATTTATTAAGCTCATTTAAGGAGGGATACGGGGATATTCTTCCTGCCGGACTTTTGAAATAACATGGCTTTTAGACAAACCCCGCTTTCTTTTAATGAAAAAGTGTGGCGGGCGACAAAACGTATCCCTAAGGGTAAAATCAGCACTTACGCGCTCATAGCGCGGCTTATCGGCAATCCGCGGTCAGCGCGAGCGGTTGGAAATGCTCTTAATAAAAATCCTTTTGCGCCTGTAGTTCCCTGCCACCGTGTTGTTCGATCTGATGGCGTGATCGGCGGCTTTGCTTCCGGGACCGCAAAAAAGAGTGCCTTGTTGCGAAAAGAAGGTATCCCTATTACTAATGGCAAGGTCACTTCCTTATCAACATACCTTTATGCCGGCAGATAAGTTACATATTATCCCTTCCGTTCAGGAATTGTTAACCCGCCTTACTACGGCGGGTTTTGAGGCTTACGTCGTCGGTGGCTCTGTCCGAGATTGGCTGTTAGGAAAAGAGCCTAAGGATTGGGATATAACGACTAATGCTCGTCCCGATGATATTCTGCGAATTATTCCTGACGGAAAGTACGAAAATCGTTTTGGAACGGTTATAGTGCCCATACGCACTGCTGACGGTGAACTGAGTGATGTTATTGAAATAACTACCTATCGTAGTGAACAGGGTTATAGCGACCACCGTCGTCCGGATGAGGTTGTTTTTGAAGACAAGCTTGAAAATGATTTGGCGCGCCGCGATTTTACGATAAACGCCCTTGCCATGTCCCTCGATTTGAAACTAGTTGATTTTTTCGGCGGAGAAAAAGACATTAAGCATAAAATTATTAGAACTGTTGGCGAACCCGAAGATCGTTTTAAAGAAGATGCCTTGCGCATGTTGCGAGCAGTACGTTTTTATGCGCAGCTGCGTTTTTCTATTGAGCCAAAAACCGAGCGTGGGATACAAAAACTTGCCGGTACGGTAAAGTTCGTTGCGAATGAACGCATTCGCGATGAGCTTATTAAGATTTTATCATCCGATTATCCAGCTGAAGGAGTTCGTAAACTGCAAGAAACAAAATTGCTTAACTATATTATCCCCGAGCTTGAGGAGGGGATAGGCATGGCTCAAAACCATCATCACACCTCTACGGTTTTTGAGCACAATCTTTCGTCGCTTAAGCATTGTCCAAATACGCAGTGGCAGGTTCGTTTGGCTGCTTTACTTCATGATATTGGAAAGGCTCGTACCAAGAAAATAACAAATGGTACTGCTACGTTTTACAACCATGAAATGGTCGGTGCGAAAATGGTACAAAAGATTTTAACCCGTTTAAAATTTTCTAGCGCTGATATTGAACGTATTGTCGCCTTAGTCAGGAATCATATGTTCTATTATAATGTCGATGAAGTAACGGCTGCTTCAGTACGCCGGCTTATTCGTAAAGTAGGCGAAGGTAATCTGTCTGATTTAATTGATTTGCGGGTAGCAGACCGCTTGGGCTCCGGGGTGGCTAAAGCAATGCCCTATAAGCTTCGTCACTTGCAATACATGATGGAAAAGGTGCGGCATGACCCCGTGTCCGTCAAAATGCTAAAGCTTAAAGGCGATGATATAATGAAGGTTCTCAATATGTCGCCGGGGCCTAAAATTGGCGCTATTCTTGATGTATTGCTTTCAGAAGTGATTGAAGATCCGGCATTAAATAATTACGAGTATCTTGAGCGTCGCTGCCGGGAGTTAAACGAATTGGAGCTTACGGAATTGCGTGATAAGGCAAAAGAGATAATTGAGGAAAAGCGCGCCGAAGAAGATAAGGAAATTAAAAAAGATTATTATGTATCATAACCATATGAAAAAGATTATTCCCGCTTTACTTTTTTTGCTTGTTTTGGCAGGATGTAGCCAGAAACAAGCAACTTATTATTATGGCAATGAAACTGCCGAGCCCCAAGCATCGGGCTCCAGCGACACTGCTGCAACAACCCCTATGAATGTTCCCGAACAAATTAATCAAGAACTTGCCAATGAGTATTCCGGCGCAACATTGGTTACTAACTATGGATCTATTGAAGTTGAATTTTACCCCGAATCGCCAGTAACGGTTGCTAATTTTTTGACACTCGCGCAAAAAGGCTTTTACAATGGAACATTGTTTCATCGCGTCATTAAAGATTTTATGATTCAAGGCGGCGATCCGAATTCAAAGAATGCTGATCGTTCAACGCATGGTACGGGCGGCCCTGGGTACCAATTCGCTGATGAATTTAATTCCCATAAGCTTGTTCGCGGTTCATTGGCTATGGCTAATGCCGGTCCGAGCACAAACGGTTCGCAGTTTTTTATTGTAACCGCTCCCGAAACTTCGTGGCTTGATGGCAAGCATACAAATTTTGGACATGTTGTTGCCGGTATGGATGTTGTTGCGAAAATAGAACAAGCTGAAACCGATTCTAACGATCATCCGGTTAAAGATATTACAATTGAAAAAGTTGAGTTGAAGAAAAAATAAATAGAATATGTCATTTCGAAGGAGCGTAGCGACTGAGAAATCTTAAGATTCCTCATCCGCCAATGGCGGATTCGAAATGGCACTGTGGGCCTGTAGCTCATCTGGTAGAGCGCGGCATTCGCATTGCCGAGGTGAGGGGTTCGAGTCCCCTCAGGTCCACATATGAACGACTCTCTTTATAAAAGCATTGATAGGAACGCTCCCGAAATATGCGATGCTTTAGAACGCTCGCCGGTATACCGGAAATTCGGTTATATACATGCTCGCTACGCCAAACCTCGAGAAAAAGTGGCAACCATTCTGCCCGACGGCAAAACTGAAACTTTTAATATCGCCCGTCGCGGCGATTGGGTTATTATTAATCCAAGCGGCGAAACAGAAATCATTTCTGGAGAGAAATTCCGCGTACGTTATGAGAAGATAGACGATAGTGGCGTCTATGCGTCCAAGGGATTTATTAAGGCTGTTAAAAACCCCTATGGGCAGCCCATAGAAATACTCTCGGCCTGGGGATTTCCACAAAAGGGGGGAGCGGACTGTATGCTCGCCGATACTTTAACCGAACGGGGAGAACTATCAGGCGAAGTGTATCTTATAGATGGAAAAGTATTTAATGGAACGTATTCGGTATATGAAAAAGAATAATAGCCATGAGAATGTGTGGCTATATTGGGGAACCTGGAATCCCAATATATTGACGGTTTCTCTATGGCAGGAAGCGATGACTTCTTCAGTCCCGAAAAAAATGGGATTACTGTTAAGCGGCGATCTGCAATGCCTAGGTGGTCGTTATTATTTTTTAAAAAATGATTTTAAGCGCCTAGAAAATCTTTTAGAAAAAGAAGGCGTGGTGTGGTTGGAAAAATTAGCGCAGCATTGCGACGCGGAAATTAAGGCGCTTGTTCAACCGGCCGACAGTTTCGCAGATTTTCTCGACCGCTTGCCGAATTTTTTGGGAGGACTGATGCTCATTACCTTTTGCGACCCCTGGTTTGAAAAAAAGATTAGAGAAGTCTGTGGACAAAAGAAGCTCGACAGCGAATCTGTCTTGCGAAGTCTGCAGCCAAAAAAGAAAACTCTTTTACTGCAGTATACCGCTGAATTAGAAGTATTAAAAAAGAAAGACATCGATGCATTTGTTGAAAAATGGCGCTGGGTGGGAACGCATGCTTTTGGCGGTACGTTATTAACACGAGAAAAAGTTTTGCGTTCGTTTCGTCTTATGCAAAAGCAAAAGAGAAATAAGCGGTTTACAGAGGAAAAAATAAACATACAAGATACACAGCTTCTCCGCCTTATGCGTATAGGACAGCGTTTGGCTTTTTTGCGCTCAAACATGGTTGAGGAAATGAATAAGGCTATTTTCCAGCACCGAGAGGATATGAAAATTTTTGCAAAAAGAAACAAGCTGCGGTTTGCTGAAATATCATTACTGACACATGCGGAAATAAAGAGTTTGCTTGATAATAAAAAAATAAAACGAAAAATTAATGCGGGAAATTTTAACTGTATAGCCGAGAACGGCAAGATCAGAATTAGTTTTGGAAAGATGGTTAACAAACATGCAGTTCAACGACCCGAATCTGCAAAAAATATAAATTTTATTACAGTGAAGGGCACCGTTGCCTGCCGAGGTTATGCGCGGGGGAGGGTACGGATTGTAGTATCGGCTGCTGAGAGCAAGCGGGTGCGCCTGGGTGATATTTTAATTGCTCCTGAAACTACGCCTGATTTTATTGCCGCCATGCAGCGGGCGGCAGCGTTTGTAACTGATCAGGGAGGCATTACCTCGCATGTGGCAATAATTGCGCGCGAAATGAATAAGCCCTGCATTGTCGGAACAAAAAGGACAACACAGATCTTTCATGATGGAGAGATGATAGAAGTGGATGCCCATAAGGGTCGCATAAGAAAAGAGTTAAAATATTAATAAGTTGGAGAAATATTGACTTTTTTATATACCTATGCTATAATAAGGTATTGGTTTTGATTGGTTTTCTTTGTTTTTCTTAAGGAAAATAGAGAAAACCAATTAAAAACCAGAAAATGAGAACTAGCAAATTAACAAAAGAAAACCTAAAAGACTTACAAAAAGAATCAAAAGAAGTATTGAAAACTAAGGATGGTAGGTCGCACGCAGCAATTAGTACAAAAGGCGCGATGTTGATTGAATGGAAAATAGACAAAAGAAATATATTTTTTCCTGACCAAAAGGTCCCGATAGGAGGACAACATAAAAAAAGAGGGGGGTTCGCCAATTTGTTTTCCACTATTTGGAAATCCTAAGGGTGAGAATATTTATAATTTATCCCAACATGGTTTTTTAAGAAACCATTCTTTTCATAGACCCTATACGGCGGTAAATAATCATTTCTGTCAATATCATGACACTATCAATCAGGATATATTAGATTACGATGTAAAGGTTTCGTATAAGGTGTTTGAAAAAGAAATGCACGAGGATAGAACTGAATTTTCCTTAAAACAGGAATTAAGAGTCAAAAGCCGACAGCAGGAAAAACTGCCCTTATGTTTTGCCTTTCATCCATACTTCAAAGTTGACTGGAAATATTTTTCTTTGAAAATTGATGATAAGCACAGGCGCCTTAGTGATCAACAAAAAAATGCTGAGGCATGGATAAAGGCAACTCCCTTTCTTTTCAAAGATACGGTAACAGTTCAATTATCTGAACGCTTGTCTATTATTATAAAAGCGGAAGAATCTTTTAAAACAAAAAAACAGCGTTTCTATATTTGGACAGATTATAATGATTATATATGCGTAGAACCGGTAATGCATGATCCGCAATTATTTGGCACAAAGCGCGGATATTACATTGGTAAAGAGGAAAAGAAATTCGCCGTTCAATACACGGCAGTAATAAAAAATAAGAAATAAAAATAATAAGTTAGAAAGAAGGAATTGAATTCGCATTCCTTCTTTTTTGTTTTTCTTGAAAGAGTTATACTATGAATATTAGTAATTCATATAATAATTATATGGCCGACTTTGACGTCGAGGCGGCAAGCCGCCGCCAGCATGAAATCCTTGTCTGGGTTGAAGAAATCCGCGACATGATTTCTAAAGAAGTTATTAATTACTACTGGGATGAGATCCCGGAAAGCGAAGAAAAAAATGCCTCTAACCGAGAGGGCATGCGCAAGTATTTAATACAAGCGCGCGACCGCATCAATCGTTTATTGGATGGAGCTTTAGAATAAGAGACAATTGCAAACGCCTTGAATAAGGCGTTTTGTTATGCTAGGATGTGCGTATGAATGTAGAAGTCATTACAAAAAAACCCGGTTTTCTTAAGGGCCTTATGGCCTTTTTAAAGCAATACTCCGTTATCGGCTTAGCCATCGGCGTCATTACTGCGCAAGCATCAAAAGATCTTGTTGACGCAATCGTTAAGGGAATCTTTACGCCCTTAATAAAGCTGGTTGTACCGGCGGCTTTTGGAAATTTAGTTTTTAATGTTCATGGCGTAACGTTCGATATAGGCTCCATTTTAAGCGCCGGCCTCACTTTTGTTATTGTCATGGTTTTTCTCTATTTTGTTATTAAAACTATTCTTAAAAATGATGAGCTGTTGTCGAAACAACAATAGTTTATCTTACACATATGTCTATTATTCTTAAATGGCTTATTTCAACGGTAGCGGTAATCTTGGCTAGCTATCTTTTGCCCGGAGTTGCTCTAGCCGGTTTTTGGGCAGCATTGTGGGTGGCCTTATTCCTTGGCCTTATTAACGTCATAATAAAACCGATTCTAGTTATTTTGACACTGCCTATTAATATTCTTACGCTCGGTTTGTTTACTTTTGTCATCAATGCTTTATTGATTTTGCTGGCTTCATCCGTTATCCAAGGCTTCTCTGTCAGCGGTTTTTGGATAGCTATGCTCTTTAGCATTATTTTGTCGATTTTTACCTATCTCCTGAATATGGTTTTTTCAGGAAAAGAGTAAACAGTATTTCAAGTTTTTATTTTTTAATAAAAGCTTGAATTTCGGGATGTAGTATACCGGTAGTACACACGCTTCGGGTGCGTGTAGACCGAGTTCAATTCTCGGCATCCCGACAAAATTAATTTACAATGTTAAATTTCAAATTTAAAAAAATGCCACTTCGATTATTGAGTAGCATTGCCTTTGCGGCTATCATGATGAGTTTTGTATCCCCGGCACATGCCGCTACGACCGCTGGCCGCTTATCGGGACGCATTCTTTTGAGCGTTGAACAAAACGGCGAAGGCTGGTACGTCAATCCTACTGATGTAAAAAGATATTATTTGGGCCGTCCAGACGATGCTTTCAAAATCATGCGTCAGCTCGGACTAGGGATTTCGGAAGCAGATTTTTTTAATATTCCGGCCAGCAATGAAGAAACGCTGGTCGCCAGTCCCTTGGCACAGCGTTTAGCTGGGCGTATTATTATCCAAACTGAAAAGAATGGCGAGGCGTGGTATGTTAACCCGGTTGATTTTCGTAAATATTATCTCGGTCGTCCAGCCGATGCCTTTGCGCTCATGAGACAATTGGGCCTGGGAATTACGCTTAATGACTTGGCGCAAATTCGCCGGGCTGTTCCTAGTGCGGTTAGTTCCTATAACCAGTATGAGCGCAAAAGCGTCACCACCGCCACTGGAACATTCATTGTCGATGTCATAACTGTAGATATAACAAACCCCAAGCTTCGTATACAAACGCTAGGGGCGACAGTAGACAAATGCTTGTCGCAATGCCCGGCGCTTTCGCTGGCCGCTTTCAATGAGCGCGGTAATGGCTTTGCAGCTATTAACGGAACCTATTTTGATACGAGCGCCGCTAAAAAGAATTATTATTTTTTCCCGATTTACGATTCCCTTAAAAAAGTTTTTATTAATGAAGATCAACTAAAATATTGGACGACCGGGCCAATTATGGCCTTTGATGCCAACAATAAATTCTATTATTTCAAAGACACGCGAGAAATGAAAAGCGTTGCCGATTTTGAATTAAGCAAAGGGTCACCCTTGCAGGCCGCCATTGGCAACAAACCGCGTTTAGTCGAAGAGGGCATGAATTATTTAATTGATTGGGAGGTAGATAATGCTCAGCGCACCTTTAAGACCCTGCGCAATGCTCTTGGATACGCAAACAATAAATTGTATTTAGTGGTAGCGCAAAAAGCAACCGTGCCCGACTTAGCTGATATTATGATTGCTCTCGGCAGCCAATATGCCATTAATCTTGATGGCGGCGGATCGACGGCTCTTATGTATGGCGGTGAATATGTTTTAGGTCCTGGACGCAATGTTCCTAATGCGCTAGTATTGAGCGAGGAATAATATGCTCGAAAATTACAAAGAACAACTAGCTGCAGCCGGTGAAGTGGTACTGAAAGTCAAAGTGCATGCCGGCGCAAAACAAACCCGGGTTAAGTCTATCTTGACCGATGGGGTAGTTAAAATTGATATTGAAAAAAAGCCCGAAAATGGCAAGGGCAATGAGGCCTTATTCGCTTTTTTAGCCGAAGAATTTGCTGTGCCAGCTGCTAATATACAGATTCTAATGGGTAAATTTTCCGGTGATAAGACCTTGAAGATAGTAAAATAAGTAGTTAATAAAAGAACAGCCCGTGGGCTGTTCTTTTATGTAGTTAAATTACGGAGTAATGCGGTAGATGGTGCGGGGGAAGGGAATGGCTTCGCGGATATGCTGCAGGCCGCAGACCCAGGCGGTAATGCGTTCAAGTCCAAAGCCAAAACCGCCGTGCGGAACGGATCCGTATTTGCGCAAATCAAGGTACCATTGGTAGTCTTCAACTTTCAAGCCAAATTCATCAATGCGCTTTTTGAGCAGGTCGTAATCTTCTTCGCGTTGCGAGCCGCCAATGATTTCTCCATAGCCTTCTGGAGCGAGCAAGTCGGCGCCAAGGACGCGGCTATCATCCTTGGGGTCGCGTTTCATATAGAATGCTTTTACTTCGGCGGGGTAGCGAGTGATAAAAATAGGATTATCATAAGCTTTCGTAAGCATTGTTTCGTCATCAGCGCCGAGGTCGCTACGTTCGCCAATATCTGAACCCATGCCTTTAAGCTGGGCGACGGCTTCGGAGTGCGTAATGCGATAGAAAGGTTTGGAAATATTCTGAAGCGGAATAATGTCTCGTTCCAGTATTTCGAGTTCAGTTTTATTTTTCTCTAAAACAGCTTGAACCATTGAACGGATTAAGCTTTCTTGAAAATCCAAATTTTGATCAAGATTAATAAAAGCTAATTCTGCATCCATCATCCAAAACTCAGTTAAGTGCCGGCGAGTTTTTGATTTCTCAGCGCGGAAGGTCGGGCCAAAATCAAATACTCGGCCGTGAGCATAAATCGCAGCTTCAATATAGAGCTGGCCGGTTTGCGAAAGATAGGTTGTATCATCAAAGTAATTGACTTTGAAAAGATCCGTTGTGTTTTCGCCGGCGTTGGCGGTAATAATAGGCGAGTCAATTTTAGTTACATTATTCGCGCGCATGAAATCATACGTGGCATGAATCAGAGTATCGCGAACGCGTTGTATCGCCCATTGCTTAGGCGAACGCAGCCATAAATGACGGTTATCGAGGAGGAAATCGATACCGTGATCTTTATTGGCAATGGGATATTCTTCGGAAATTTGATAAAAAGTGAAATTCGAAACTTGCAGTTCGTATTCTTCTTTTTTCGGATGTTTAGAAATTGTTCCTTGCAAGCAAACAGAAGTTTCTTGCGTTACGAGTTGCGCTTGCTCCCATAATGCTTCTCCGACGACATCGGCAGCAATAATTGCTTGGCAAAAACCAGAGCCGTCCCTAATTTGCCAAAAAGCAATCTTCCCGGAAGATCTAAAATTATGTACCCAGCCGTTAAGAGTAACGGCTTGTCCGGTGTGGCGGGCGAGGTCTTTAATGAGAGTGTTTTGTTCCATATATGCGTAGGCTAAGAATTTACTGCTTATCTTAGCAAGATATAACATTAAAATCAATAGAATCAATAGATTTTTTTACTGTTTATATCTATACTATTAATATGGTTTCTATACAAAAAATACGATGGACATGGCTGTCATTGCTAGCGCTCGTGCTTATTTGGCTTGCGTATGAGGCAATAGCTCCTTTTGGATCCATACAGTATAAATCAAATTTTGTAGACAACAGCTATTTTATCAGCCACCTCACGCCTAAAGACCGTTTGGTTGATGGAGATGCTGTTTCGAGTGCAACAGTAAAAGCTGAACCGGTATATTTTTCTATTTTTACAACTCGTCCTTTCCGTAAGGCCTACGTTCATTTAGAATTCGAACGGCCGGCGCCGCTTATGGAAATGGGCATACGTCGTGGACCCACAGTATGGAATTTTGATCGCCAGCCGCTGTATTCCAATGTTTTAGAAAATATAGGACGAGCGCCGGAAACTATAAAAGAAAATGGCGTAATGATATGGCAAAAAAAGTTGCAGCATCATTCTGTCCAAGAATTTTTACAGAGTAATCCTCCGCTTGATACAACCGCAGTGTACAATTACAATATGCGAACTAATGTTCATCTTAAGGATTACCAGGCTTATCCAACGCCAAGAACTCTTGCCTTGGGCCTTAAGGGACATTATGAAATTGTTACATATAGCGCAGGAGAAAGTATTGAAATGCGTTTTACTATTCACGATGTTAATGAAAATAAAGATCCTGATCCTATTGCGGTAACGCTGTACAATAACAAGGGCGAAGGGATAGCAACGGTTGCATTAGCTGATGATGCTGGTGCGCCTAAAAAGATGTCTGGTGAAAGAATCATTACTCTCAAAAGCGGACCTGTGCCCGCAGGTGTGTATAAGATTGAATTTAAAAGCAATGATGATATTATTACCGATTCTCTCACCACCCGCCAATCAAAAATTTCTTTTACTAACCGTCTTTGGCTCGCAGCCTCAAAGCGCGGCGCACTTTCTCTCTATACTGACGGCAGCTATTTAGACGCTCAAACTATTGCGCCTGCAAGTCTGCAGACAATACACAGCGAATCCCAGCAATTGGTGGTATCGGAAACATACCGCCAGTTTCATTTGCAGTATTCCCATCCATGGCGGGAAGAGAAAAGTATAACGCTATCTAGAGATGATGTGATTCTTGCTTCTGATGGAGTGTTTGCTTTTAAGCCCGAAGAACTTATTAATGCCTCTTTTAGGGCCTTACCGGAAGAGGAGCTTTTGCAAACAGCGCATATTGATTCTATAGTGGCCGGTTATGAGCCAGTCAGCGGCAATGAAGTTTTACAGCGGGATATAGTTTTTGATTTGTCAGGCGCATACCGCGAGAAAGGGAGATATTCATTTTTAATTGCCGCCCCGGGTATTGAAAAAGTAGCAGGCGGAACTCATCTTATCTCTATACGCGTACGTTTTGAGGGAATGACATTGTGGGAGTTTATAAAAAAATATGTTCAAGCCTAAAAAGTATTATCCCTACATAGAGGAATTTTTTGTCGCAATGAGTAGTAGTTTGCTCCTCTTGCTCATTATTGAATCACTCAAAGCCGGTCTTGTTAGCAGCCGCTTGAATTTAAATTATTGGTTGATGGCATGGGTAATCAGTGCTATACTTTTGTTGTACATGAAAAGTACTACGCCTCCGGCAAATTAATATCAAATTCATTTTTTACTATGGAATCGACGGTTTTTTCAAAAATTGCTAATCATGAAGTTCCGGCACATATTATTTGGGAAGATGATTCTTTTATCGCCTTTCTTGATGTTTTGCCGATTGCCCCCGGGCATGTCATAGTTGCTCCTCGTCAACCTTTTGCTTCTCTTGAGGATATGCCCGATGGATCCTTGGGAAATTTTTTTGTTGTTGCTCAGAAAATTGGCAAAGCATTTTTAACAGCCTTGGGTGCAGAAGGATACAGCCTTTTTTTAGATAATAAGAATGGGGCAAACCAACGCGTACCGCATGTCCATTTCCATGTATTGCCTCGTGCGGCCGATGATGGCCTTGGACGCTGGCCGCAAAATAATGCTTATGCCGATGGCGAGGCCGAAGAATATACTCGTAAGCTGCGAGGAGTAATTAGCTGATATGCGTCTCTTTGTTACCGGAGGAGCTGGTTTTATAGGCTCTCATTTTATTAGGCATTGGCTCAAGGGCCATCCTAATGATACGGTTATAAATTATGATGCTTTGACGTATGCCGGCCATACAGAAACAGTAGCTGATCTTTTGGATAATCCGCACTATCGATTTGTAGCTGGAGATATTAGGGATGAACAGAAAGTAGGGGATTTAATTGCTGAAAGCGATATTGTCGTCCATTTTGCCGCTGAAAGCCATGTTGACCGTTCTATTATTTCAAGCAAACCGTTTGTGCAGACAAATATTGAAGGCACCTTGGTATTATTGGAGGCAGCAAAGAATGCCCCAACGCGGCCGCGCTTCCACCATGTTTCTACTGATGAAGTTTTTGGGTCTTTGAACCCTTCTGATCCGAAATTTTCTGAGTCCACTCCTTATGACCCGCGAAGCCCCTATAGTGCCTCTAAAGCATCATCAGACCATTTAGTGCGGGCATATTACTATACGTACGGTTTGCCGATAACCATATCTAATTGTAGTAATAATTACGGCGCTTACCAGCTTCCGGAAAAATTGATACCTTTGTGCATTACTAATATTCTTGAAGGCAAGCCTTTACCCCTGTATGGCAGAGGAGAAAACATTCGCGATTGGATATACGTGCTTGACCATGTCAAAGGAATCGAAGCAGCGATAGAACGGGGCACTATTGGAGAGACCTATTGTTTGGGTGGTAATAATGAATTAAGCAATATTGAAATCGCGCGTATGATTTGCAAGGAGCTTGGAGTTAATGAGGACGTTATTACATATGTTGCCGATAGACCAGGCCATGATTTCCGTTATGCGATTGATAGTTCTCGCGCTGAACATGATCTTGGATGGAAGCCAGAATTAAATTTTAAACAAGGCCTTCATGAAACAGTGGCGTGGTATCGTGATAATCGCTGGTGGTGGGAACCCATAAAAGTAGGAATAGCATTATGATATCTTCAATGAATCTTACATCTCCAATGCTTGTCGGCTTAAAAGCCGTACCCGGAAAAGATTGGCCGGAACGTTTGGCGTCAGTAAAAAAATTAGGCTTGACCGAGTTGGCATTATTTTTAGCTGACTTAGCTTCGGAAGAGCGCCGGGAATTATACAGAGTCCTTGAAGGAAGCGGTATCGCCTCTATTCCATATGCACAGTTGCCTTCGTCGGCTGAAGAATGGGAACCGGCGTATTTGTCGGCTAAATACGCTACGAATGTTTTTAGTTTTAGGGCTGAGGAGAAAACATACGCGCTTATTGCTGCCTTGCCTTCACCCTTGCCCATGATTCTAATTGAAAATCCTCGCGGATCTATTAACCCTTCTCTATTTAGCGAACAAGCATTGCAGCATCCCAGTGTTTCCGGCATTTGCTTGGATGCGGGGGCTTTAGAGTTGCAACGATTGCGTGGAGGAAAAACATATGAGAGTGCTATCGCCACTCTTGATCATTATCCAGTCCGCTGCGCTTTTGTTTCGGCGATTCCTGAGTTTTGGTTTGGCAGACTGCTCGGCCAAAAAAAGAAAGTAACTTCGTTGACTGATCTGCATTATCTCAAACATTTCCCAAGTATTTATTTTTCAGGTATTGTAGCGTTATGTGTTGATAACAGCTTTGAAGAACAGAAGGAAATTTTAGCTTATTTGCAATCATTCTTTCGCCCCCTGGTATGAGAATATTATTATTAGGATCCCAAGGGAATTTAGGAACGGCTTTTACGGCTCTGTCGAAAGAAAATCCTGATATTGAATGTATAGGGTGGGATAAAAGCGAAATTGATGTTACTGATCGAACTTTGCTGGAAAAGAAAATGGCTACGCTCAAGCCCGATGCAATTATTAATACGGTTGCTTTCAATGACGTTGACGGAGCGGAGAAAGAAGAAGAGAAAAAGCTAATCGCGGAAAAACTAAATGTCGAGCTAGTCCGTACTTTGGGAGAAATTTCAATCGAATTTAATTGCGTATTAGTTCATTATTCAAGCGATTACGTGTTTAAAGGAGACGTGCAAGGGGGTTATAGCGAAGATGCGGAAACTTCGCCTCTTAATGCGTACGGCGAAAGCAAGGTTCGGGGAGAGCAGGAACTTATTAAATTAAGCGGTCGGGGCTTACATTGGTATTTAATTAGAACAGCCCGTTTATTTGGTCCAAAGGGCAGCGGACCTTCAGCTAAGCCTTCTTTTTTCGAAATAATGATGGGATTGGCAAAACAGGGGCAACCTCTTAAAGTTGTATCTGATGAACGAGGTTCTTTTACGTATACCCCTGATTTGGCCCAAGCAACACTTGACCTGCTTTTGAGCGGCGACAATTTTGGAATTTACCATTTAGTAAATGACGGGGAGGCAAGTTGGTACGATGCCGCCCGTTGCTTCTTTAAAAGTAGGGGTATGGAAGTGCCCATTGAGCCAGTTCCCGGGACCTCTTTTGCGCGAGCGGCGCAGCGACCCGTTTTTTCAAGATTACGCAATACTAAACGACCTGCTCTGCGCAGCTGGCAGGCCGCCATTGACGAATACGCAAAAGGCGTATAATGTTTGGAATTGATCACATTATGAGAGGAATACTACTATCAGGGGGAAGGGCCACTCGCTTGCGCCCCTGCACAACTGTCACCAGCAAGGGATTGCTGCCGATATATAATCGGCCTATGATTTATTATCCTCTTAATACGTTATTGCGAGCCGGGGTAACCGACATATTGATTATTATCAGCCCGGAGTATGCGGGCGATTATGTGCGCTTACTAGGCAGCGGAAAAGAGTTTGGAGCTCGCTTTACATTTGAAGTTCAAGAAGAACCGCGAGGGTTGGCGGAGGCATTTATTATTGGCGAGCATTTTATTGGGAATGATAATGTGGCGATGATACTGAGTGATAATATTTTTGCTGATGATTTATCTGCTGAGATAAAAAGTTTTAAAAGCGGCGGAAAAATTTTTGCAAAACCAGTTCCTGATCCGGAGCGTTTTGGGGTCGTTGAAGTAAATGCCGAAGGCAAAGCCATCTCTATCGAAGAGAAGCCAGCGAACCCCAAAAGTAATTTGTGCATCACGGGAGCATACGTATATGATTCTCGAGTTGTTGAAGTTGCGAAAAAAGTTGCTCCGAGCGGGCGCGGTGAATTGGAAATAACTGATTTGCATCGATGGTATATGGAGCGTAATGAATTGGAAGTGGTAATGATTCACCAAGAATGGATAGACGCAGGGACCTTCGACAGTCTATATGAGGCGCAAGCCTTGGCAAAAAACAAGCTTCAGGATCATCTTATTATTTAATAGCTTATGAATAAAGGGCAGTCGCCTTTAATTGCTATCGGCTATATTGAATACGGCGCAACTACGGCGCCGTATCTGCCTTTTTTCCTTGAAAGCCTTACTCGTCAAACCTATTCAAATGTCATTATATTGTCTCATGACAATACTCCAGGAGAAGGAAAAGATAACATTGGTTTTAGCCGTGCCTACAATAAATTAATAGGCGAAGCGATAGCTCAGGGAGCTGAGTATTTCTTGGTTATTAATCCAGATACCATTCATGAGCCAGACATGATTGAAAAATTAGCGGCTGCTTTAGAGAATAATCATGCCTTGGGTTCTGTCTCGCCTAAAATACTCTCATGGGATTTTTCTAGTAATACTAAGACCAATATTATTGATAGCTGCGGGTTAAGGCTCCATTCTGCTTTGGAGTTTCGCGATATAGGCCAAGGAGAAGTTGATAGGGGACAATATGATAAAACGGCTATTCTAGGCCCTTCTGGCGCAGCTGGACTTTTTCGTTTAAGCGCCTTGAAAGCAATACAAGAAAACAACCAGTATTTTGATGAGCGTTTTTTTATGTATAAAGAAGATTGTGATTTGGCATATAGATTGCATATGGCTGGATTTGCTTCTGCTTTAATCCCGCAGGCTCTTGCCTATCATGATCGTACGGCTAGCGGTGGCACGCTTAGCAAGCGGTTATTGCAGCGATGGGATAGAACACGAAGTGCGAAAGGGTATTCTTTTGTAAATCAGCATTTGTTGTATCGTAAATATTGGACGCAGCAAACAAGCAAGGATAAATTTTTAATCATTCTGCATGTCTTCATGCGTTTTGGCGCTGCTATCGTATTGGAGCCGTATTTACTAGCGCATTACCGTTATATAATTAAGCGTATATGAAGTTTTCAATTATCATCGTATCGTGGAATGTGCGCAAAGCTTTGCGTGAAAACCTATTGAGTTTGCCTCATGATGCTGATGCGGAAGTGGTCATAGTGGATAATGCTTCTCAGGACGGGAGCGCTGAAATGGTTCAAGAAGAGTTTCCTCAGTATGAGCTCATTAGGAATACAGGTAATCTTGGGTTTGCAAAAGCCTGCAACCAGGGATTAGCGAAAGCCACTGGCGAGTATTTAATTCTTTTGAATCCTGACATGAAAATATTTCCAGAAACGTTGCCGGCTTTGGCTGCCTGGCTTACGAAAAATCCGCAGGCGGATGTAACAGGAATTTCTTTGCGCGATTCTGAAGGACAGGTCATGCTCCATGTCCGTCGCTTCCCCCATTGTATAGATCAGTTGGCAATTGTTTTAAAAATTCCTCATTTTTTTCCGCACATTTTGGATTCATATTTGCGCTCAGATTTCAATTATAATCTTGCTCAAAAAGTTGATTCCATTCGCGGAGCTTTTTTTGCCATTAAGCGTTCAGCCTATGAGAAGTACGGAGGTCTTGATGAACGCTATTTTATCTGGTTTGAAGAAGTTGATTATTGTAGAACGATTGCTGCGGGAGGAGGACAAGTGTGGTATACTCCGGCCGCGAGTGCAATTGATTTTGTCGGCCAAAGTTTTAAGCAGTTGAATATTACTACTAAACAAAATTATTTTAAAAATAGCATGCTTACTTATTTTAAAAAATGGCATCCGTGGTGGCAAAAAGAATTGCTAGCTTTGGCTTGGGATTTTTCCGAGCTACTCGTACAACTGGCTTCTTATCTTAATATTAAGCCTCGGACAAGAACTTAAACACATGAAACGTTTGGCCGTCATTATTAGCCCAAATTATAAAGATTATGCTTCGCGCTATTTGGTAGACTGCGCACGGTCTCTTTCTGAGCAGTCGTTTTCTGATTTCGATTTATTTCTGGTTGACAATGAAAGCTCGGAAACAAGTTACAATTATTTGCGCGACGTTGTTCCGGCAGCGCATATTCTTCGATGCGAGCACAACGCTGGTTTTGCCGGTGGCAACAACACAGCTTTACAGGTTGTCATTGAAAAGCAGTATGAGTATGCTCTGCTCTTAAATATGGATACGGTTATTTCTAAAGATTGTTTAGAAAAGCTTATCATGGCGGCCGATGCACATGATGATGCTGCAGCGATACAGGCCCGGCTTATGCTGTGGCCCGATACGAAAAAAATCAATAGCCTCGGCAATGAAATGCATTTTCTCGGTTTTGGGTTTTGTCGAGCATATCAACATTCCTATTCGCCGGCCTCAATTGCTTTTCCGGAAATTGCCTATCCTTCGGGAGCGGGCGTATTATTGCGTGTAAGTGTTTTGCGCGCCGTTGGCTTATTTGATGAAGAAATGTGGATGTACAATGAGGATCAAGACTTGGGCTGGCGGTTTTGGTTGGCGGGATACCGTTGTTTGCTTGCTCCTGAAGCTGTTGTATATCATAAATACGAATTTAGCCGTTCCATCCAAAAATATTATTGGATGGATAGAAATCGTTTGATTGCTATTTTAAAAAATTATCACGCTCTTACGCTTCTTTTTATTTTACCAGCCCTGGTGATGATGGAGGCAGGCTTAGCACTTTTTTCGCTGCAGTCTGGATGGTGGAAGGAAAAATTAAAAGTATGGCAATATTTTTTATCATACAAGCATTGGAATTATATTATGAGAGAGCGCCGCAGGATTCAGTCAACGCGCCGCATTCGGGAGAAAAAAATTGCTGCATTAATTTCAGGGAGGATTTGGTACCAGGAAATTGACGATGCTAAGTTGCGCCTTATTAATCCTGTATTTGATGCTTACTGGAAGATCCTCAGATATATTATGTGGTGGTAGAATACGTGCTAGAATAATTTTATATGGATATTAGCATTATTATCGTTAATTATAAGAGCAAGGGCTTAACGCTTAATTGTATTAAGTCTATACAGGAGGCTGATTTTAAAGATTTGCGTCACGAGATCATTGTAGTAGATAACAATTCGGACGATACGCTTGGTGAAATATTAGCTTGGCAATATCCTGAAGTAGTTTTTATTAAAAGCGACCGCAATAGAGGAATGGGAGGAGGAAATAATATCGGGATAGCTCGAGCCCAAGGAACGTATATTGTTATTATGAATCCGGACACAATTGCTTTTAAGGATACATTTACCAAGCTTTTTATATTCATGGAGCAAAACCCCCGGGTTGGAATTGCTGGCCCCCAGCAATTCAATCCCGATCAAAGTATCCAGGATTCCCGCTATCGCTGGCATTCTTTGCTTATGCCTATGTATCGTCGCACCTTTTTGGGGAAGTTCTCTTTTGCTAAGCGGGCCACCGAACATTTTTTGATGCATGACGTACCTAAGAATGTTGCACATCCGGCGGATTGGTTGCTGGGGTCATGTTTATTTATTAGATCGAAATTTTTGCGCGAGGTGGGGAATTTTGATGAACGCTTTTTTCTATATTTTGAGGACACTGATTTGTGTAGACGTTTTTGGGAAAAAAAATTCCGGGTAATGTACTTCCCGGAAGCTCGCATTATTCATAATCATAACAGAGCAAGTGCTGATAGGGCATGGTATGCATTTTTTCTTAACCCGGCTGGGCGACGGCATTTGGGTTCGTGGTTTAGATATTTATCTAAGTGGGGAATTAGACGCCCGTTAGATATTAGTACTGAAGACTGAAAAGACCCGAGCCGGTATCGGTTTGTGCGATGTACAGAACTTCATGCTCGCTGGCAGCGAGTATTTTTTGTATATTTTCGGCGTTGAGTAGTTTGGTCGCTGGATTTGCAGGAAAACCCGAGACGGGAATCGCAGTAAGGCTTGTTGCGGTTGCGTAGAGCGCATAGTGGCCTTTAGGCAACAGAATCGTATCAATGACATTTTCCCCAAGTCGGGAAATAAGACGGGCTTCGGTATTGTCTTCTCGAAGGCGCAGTTCAAATGGGGTTGCATACATCAGTTTATTATTTACCCAGTGGCCTAAAGAAAAATCATTTGCAATACGGGTAACTCGGTATGGAGAAATGAGAGGGAGGGGCTGTTCAATCACATACAAATTGCGAGAGCGCTGTTCGTAGATAAGCGGTTCCGGATTGTCGGCTCGTAAAAATAAATATTCTCCATGGGGTAATTGTGTTGTTTGAAAGCGTTGGGGGTCATTGCTGCTAAAAGCAATGAGTTCATTATTCGGAGTAGTGACGAGGATATAGATTTGCCGGCCCTCGACCTCGAAATCTTTTATTTGTAGTTTGCTAATAAGTCCCTTGGCCTCTTTAATCTCTTCGAATGTTTTTGAGGAAAGATCGAAACGAAAAAGTCCTTGGGCGGACAGACCATAAAGACGATTGTTAGTATTACGATCCCAGCGTAGTAATTCGGAAGCAGGTCTTTTAGCGTTTTTAAAATCAAAGAGTATTTCTCCGTTGTTATTTATAAGCAAGCGATTTGCATAGAGAAAGAGATCCTTGTCTTTTGACCATAGTATGTGGGAATCAGTTAGATTCTCGGGAATCACAATATCAAGGTTTTGTTTTTTTTGCACTGAAAAGATGGTTAGTTTTTTGGAGGCAAGTGAAATAATGGTCTGCCCATCAGGAGAAGGGAAATTACTCGTATTTGGATCAAACTCTTTCAGCAGCGTAGGTTTTGCATTTTGAAATAGGCGTATAGATTCGGCATTAAAGACCTCGCCGGCGTGGACGGTTATTTTTTCTTCCCAGGGGAAGTAGCCATTGGCTTCTAAACGAAGGGAATAATCACCGGGCGCAAGATCGCTGATTTTAGCCGGACTGCGTGCAGGAGTTTTCTGTCCAAAAAGCTGGTGTAAAAGTGTAGTTGGCCGCTGTCCATTTAAAAAAATTTCAGCGCCGCTTGGCTCGCTTTTAATGTTGATAGAAGCTGTTTTTTGAAGTTCCCAGCGCCGCCAATTAACTGTTCGTCCAGTTGCATAGAGCAAAACAACCGGAACAATGGCTAGAAAAAGAAGTATGAAAAAATAAAATAATAGTCGTCGTTGAGTCAGTGTCATAGCGATCATTGTAGCTGGAATGCTCATTTTTTTCAATATCAATTTATTTTTTGAACCGAGCGAAATATGCTATACTACTAGTCTATGAAATATCCACTTTTCCCCTCAACAAAAACATTCCGGCCTGTATGGCTGATTTTTTCTTTGTTCGCTGTCGGCCTAGCCTTTGCTGCAGGGCTCCATTGGAACGATGATCGTTTTCAGACCGCATCAACCGATGCAGTTTTTCAAGGAAAACTGAATAATAAGCCGGGGGCTATTACACGAGGGAATGACATTGATTTCGCTCTTTTTTGGAATGTGTGGGATACCTTGAAAAAGGAGTATGTTGATAGCGGAGTCTTAACTGATAAGAAATTATTTTATGGCGCCTTGCGCGGGCTAGTTGCTTCAACTGGAGATCCCTATACTGTGTTTATGAATCCGGAAGAGGCTACTGATTTTGAAGAGGACTTATCCGGGACTTTTGAAGGAATTGGTGCTGAAATTGGGATACGTAATAATGATTTAATTATTATTGCTCCCCTAGAGGATATGCCAGCGATGAAAGCTGGAGTACGGGCAGGGGATAGAATTTATGCCATCGACGGAAAAACAGCAGTTAATTTGTCTGTTGAAGAAGCAGTTAAGAAAATTCGCGGCGCCAAAGGGACAACCGTTACGTTAACCTTAGTTCGGGAAAAGGTTGATAAGCCTATTGAAGTTGCAATTAAACGGGATACCGTAGTTGTTAAAAGCGTAAAAACAACCTGGAACGAAAAAGATAAGGTCTTTATTATCAAGGTATATAATTTTAATAATGATACCAAGGAATTGTTCAACCAGGCCGTTGCTGAGGCCTTGACAAAGAAGCCAGCGGGCTTAATCCTTGATCTTCGAAATAATCCCGGCGGATATTTGGATACAGCCGTGGCAATGGCTAGCAAGTGGGTTAACAAAGGAACCATCGTTAGCGAGCAGTTTGGTAACGGAGAGAAAATAGATCATGACGCCCTAGGCTCTTCCCCCTTAGCAGATATGCCAACGGCAATTTTGGTTAATCAGGGAAGCGCTTCGGCATCTGAAATCGTAGCCGGCGCTCTTAAGGATTATGGTAAGGCGGTTCTTATTGGTGAAAAAACATTTGGCAAGGGGTCAGTACAAATTTTACGCCAACTTGAAGATGGCTCAGTGGTTAAAGTTACAACGGCAAAATGGTTGACTCCTAAGGGCTCTTCAATTCATGAAAAAGGCATTCAACCAGACATTGTCGTTGAACGTACCACTGAAGATAGAGAAAAAGAAAAAGATCCGCAGTACGAGAGAGCTGAAAAAGAGTTACTAAAAAAAGTTCATAATTGATCATATGCATATCCCACGGCATCAGTCGCATCTTGGTTTTACATTAATTGAAGTGCTTATTGCCCTTGGGATTATGGTCGTTATAACGACCTTGAGCTTAGTCGATTTCCGTACTGCAGATTCTCAGTCGGCATCTAATTTTGGCGCACAGTTACTTGTGAGCGATCTTCGCTCAGTTGCTTTAAAAGCGCTTGGTGGAGAGCGTTTTCAAGGCAAAACCCCCGGAGGATGGGGTGTGTATTTTGAAGAAGATAGCAACCAATATATTATTTTTGCTGATTTGGATAATGATCGCAACTACGATTTCAAAGAAAAGTACAAAGCGGTCGCTTTAGATTCAGGGATAAAAATTAGTTGGCAAAATTACAGCATAGGATCATTAGTATTCAACGAATCAGATGCTAAGCCCTATGCCGCTGGCTTGCCAGTTAACTCTGGGGCTGGCGATGTGGTCATTGTTCTCAAGAATTCGGCAGGGGCAGAGATAAAAAGTATTTTTGTTAACCCGGCCGGGGCAGTAAATTTTTAATATGTTACACCGCCATCATCAAGGATTCACATTGATAGAGGTCGCTGTGGCAGTTGCAATTTTGGTAATGACTTTTGGGGGAGTTATGGCATTGATTATTTCTGGCAAAGAATCAAAGGTCAGTGGCCGGAATAATATGATAGCATCCTATTTAGCAAAAGAGGGTATATCCTTGGTGAATTTTGCTCGCAACCAAAATTATCATAATAGCCAGCCGGCTTTTGCCTCTCTCTATGATGAAAATAATCCTTACTACTTTCTCATAGATTACGAGGGAATGAGCAGTATTACTGAAGCGGCTTCCAGTGATGTAAAAAAAGCTGAGCCTTTGAATTTATATAATTCTTACTATGGATACAGTGCTGAACCCACAGCGGTTCCGACTTCATTCCGGCGCCTTATTACAACTATTTACCATGGCGATGCAACGCCCCCGTATCTTGATGTTAAAGTGGAAGTATATTGGCAAGAAGATACCAAGAGAAACACTGTCACTTTATCTGAAGAATTAACCGATTGGCGATAAATATGAAAATAGTAAGAATTATGAAATCGTGCCAGCCTAGAGGTTTTACGCTTATTGAATTAATGACGGCAGTAGCTCTGTTCGTTATTGTCATGGTTGTAGCAACTGCTTTATTTAATCGTTCCATTGAGAGCCAAACTGATACGGTTGCTTCTAAAAACATTTATGAAAGCGGCGACTATGCGCTTCGTTATATGAGCGCTGAATTTAGCGGAGCTCGAGAAGAGCTGGCGGGCTGCGGTCCTTGCGATTTAAATACCCGTTATTTTTGCATTGACGCCGGCAAAATTTATTTTCGCAATAAGGATAGCGTCTGCGAAAATTTTGAATTACAAAGCGATGAGGACAGTGTTAGCCGCCTAACGCTTGTACGCGGTGCTGAAAATTTGTTTTTAACCGATAGTTCAGTCAGCGTAACCGAGCTAGTTTTCGATAGCCAAGTTTTAAGCGATCCCGTGTATCCTTCAAATAAGGTAAGTGTTCATTTTAAAATAGGACCCTCTATTGGTTCAACCGTTAAACCGCTTGATTTACAGACAACAATCGCCACGACTGCAGAGCCCTTTGTCTGCGGACAGAATATTCTTGATCGTGATAATTATAGCTACCCCACCGTACAAATTGATGATCAATGTTGGTTGGGAGCTAATTTAAGAACAAAGACGAAGGCTGATGGAACATGCATAAATGACGGATTCACTATTCCTTGTGCTGATGCGAGCGCTAGTGATGATAATTTAGGACGTTCTTGCTATGATAATAATGAGGCTAATTGCACAAGCGATGGCGCTTTGTATACTTGGACAGGGGCAATGAGCCCTAGCCTTAATGAGGGTGATCAGGGAATATGTCCCTTGGGTTGGCATATCCCAACTGCTGCAGAGTGGCATGAACTTGAGTATTTCTTTGTTGATGGCAACAATACCTGCGATCCGGATCGAGATAATATTGAAGATTGTTCTCCGGCTGGCACGCGTTTGCAAGAAGCGGCCGCTACTGATTTCGCCGCTTTATTGGCCGGCTATAGGGAGGCCGGGAGTTCCTTTAATGAGAGAGGAAACAATGGAGAGTTTTGGACGTCTACTGAAGGCGTTAACGACGATGCGAGACAGTATACTATTTCAGGAAGTAGCGATTTAGTAAACCGCAGGTTAATGGAAAAAATTCAAAGTTCATCAGTACGCTGCTTAAAGAATTAATTATATGAGGTACAAGAGAGACAAGGGAATAGCATTATTTTTGACTATGTCAGTAGTCTTTGTTGTTTTAACAACGGTTATTATTGCAACCGCTGTTATTTTAAATAATCTTGATAGAGCTAAGGAGCAAGCTTCAGCGGCTCAGGCTCGTGAAGCTGTAAATGCTGGTGTTGAAAAGATTAAAGCTTTATACAAAAATAATCAAAGTTTTTTTGAAAGTTGCGCCGTTGATGATTGTATTAATTTCAGCGATCCGGAAAATACTTCGTGCGTAAGTTGTAGCGATGTAAAGGCAACATATACAGCCACTGGTTATCGCTATAAAGCGCGCATTGTTTCTTTGACGGTTAATGGAGCTACTTTTGCAATGAGCGGATATGCCGGCACTGCGGTTTCAGAGAAGACCGTGCCTGTTCTATTTTCAACGCCCGTGAGTCGTGATGCTCAAAGGGTTGCTGGCGCAAATATTCTTATTGACGCTATTAATCAATATTATACTGCCAATGGAAGTTATCCTGAAGGCAGAACTTGTCTCGGCCATCTTGCGAATTACAGCTTGTCGGATAATGGTTTTAGCGATACTCCTTCGGGTACCATGTATTTAGCATCTATACCTAAGCCGCCTTTGGCGGCAAGCTGCTATCGATATCGCGGACACGGACTTGAGGAGGGTGATCCTAAGAATATTGCCTTTTCCCTTCGCTATGGAATGGAGCATGGTGCTGGAAGAAAAAGCGATCGCGAGCAAGAATATGAAAGTTCGGATCATGGTTCTGCTGAAGTGGTTCGTGATAATCAAAGAACGGCCGCTATTAATATAGTGCGGCAAGGCTTAGCCGATTTTTTTGCTGTGCATGGGTTCTATCCGGTGGATCGTCTGCTTTTCCAAAATCCTACTGCCTATAGTTTATCTGATAGTGGTTTTTCAACGACGCCTAGCGGTACTGTGTATATTGAATCAATGCCTTCGCTTCCCGATCCGGCAAACGGATATAGATATGTTGCTCATCCTATTTCTGATGCAAATATTGCCAGCGAAGCAACCTCCTATTCTATACACTATTTCTTTGAAGCTGGCGGCGATTGCCGCGGCTGGCGTCGTCATGCGGCTAATGCTGCAAGCGTAAATGGTTCCGATCATGGCCAGGCTTGGAAAGATGCACATGCTTGTCCCTCCTAGACCTTAGAATCGTATTTTGCTAGGATGTATGCATGCACCGGCAATCGCGCTGCCGTGACTACCTGCTGAGGCGGGGTACTAAAATTGTTTTCTGCATCATTAGTAGCCGTAGTACCGGTGATGATGCGTAAAGCAATTAGGGCCACTAGGGTGACTCAATGCTATTTTCGATTGGTGCGGTGCCGTTTGGCGGCCGCGCGTTTCGGCAGCGCAGCTTGGTGTTTTTTTATGAAAGAAGATGCACGCAGAGCTTCCAGCAAGCACAATATCAGGCAGGCTTATCTTGAGCTAGCGGAACGCTTAGAAAAAGGGAGCCAGGCCGGAAGATACGCCGGTCTTGATGGCAATACAATTGTGGATATTGATTATCGTTCAATTGCTTCATTGGACCAAGTGAGAAAAGATCTACTCGCTTGTAGCAAGATAAGGCCAGCACGCCTCGTAACCATACCAAAACGCACGGGAGGGGAGCGACAGGTATATATATTGTCTATAGTTGATCGAATTCGAGCACGAGCTCTTTTTCGTGTGTTGGAGCCTTTGTGCGAGAAGGCGTACAGTCCCTTTCTTTTTTCTTATCGTTCCGGGCATTCTAGCCATTTTGCAAGCCGCAGTATTGCTCGGCGCTATCATCGGAATTTTGGAAATGATTTTGTTCTTACGGTTGATTTAAAAAACTATTCTGATCGCCTTGACCACATTATTCTTCGCAATAAATTACGGTCAATTGGAGTAAGCGATGATTTGCTAGGCATGATAGAGCCTTTTCTCCATATTTCTTTATGGCAAGGCGATCATCAGTCAGTAATGGAAAGCGGTCTGCCTCAAGGCACACCCCTAACGTCATTATTTGCAAATTTATATTTAACAGAGTTAGATTTTTGTATAGGACCGCGAGTTGCACTGTATCGACGCGTGGGGGACGATTTAATTATTTTTGATAAAAGTCAGGAGAAAAGAGATTCTGCTTACGCGCTCATTAAAGAAGGTGTTCAACTATTAAAATTAACCCTGCAGGAAAATAAAACTCATCTCGGCAAGAGCGATGAAGCATTTAGATTTTTAGGATATTCGTTCCATGATAATACTATTAGCCTAGACCAATCTTTTGTGGTTGAATTAAAGAATAGTTGGCGCAGTTCTTTTCGGGCATGTTCAGGAACGTTGCCTAATCGTTTGCGCCGATTGAAAAAACTCGCTTTTTTTTCTGAAACAAGTTTTCACAGCACATTTTTAGAGGTTCTTCGGCAACACCCTCATCTTGATGATGATGTGCAGATGCAGCGCTTGTCTCATCAGTTTTATAATTACGCAACGGCCGCTCTTTTTGGAGAAGCAACTCCCCGTAATCGACGACGAGCGGAGCCGCTTCTTAGAGAAATAAAATTTCCTTCATTATATGATTATTACCTCGCCTATCGCCGGGGAAGAGGAGGACTCGCTCCTCAAGCTGCTCCAGGAGCGGCGTGATTTACGCCTCGAAACAAAAAAATTTGCTTTTGAATGGCGTCACTATGTCTACCTTAAGCGTTTTGTTCAGCGAAATAAAAAAATATTTTGGGGACTTTTGGCTGCTCTCCTTCTTCAAACAGCGCTTGAATTAAGTTTGCCGGTGTACAGCCAATTCGCCGAGCGAAGATTAAACGCCTTTTTAGAAAAAGGATTGGCTGGTAATTTCATCATCACTATCGTCGCAGCAGTGGCTATATATTTAGTGGCGGCTTTTTTGGGTCTGCGTTTTGAAAAAACAATTATTATTCGCTTGGTTAATGACTTGCGCGAGTATTGGTTCTCTTTGCTATTATTTCGTTCTCGCCGTCCAACAAGTAAAGACAAAGCTAAGTTATTAGCAAAATTAACATACCATTTTTCTTTGTTGCAAGGAGGAGTTGGGGCCGCTGTTACTGGTTTTATACGCTGGCTTATTAATTATTGTGCATTACTAGTACTGGGTTTTTTTGCCGGACCATTATTATTTTCCTATGTGCTTGTTAGTTTTTTTGTCTGCCTTGGATTAGGCATAAGCGGATACTATATAGGTCTTTTTTATTTGAGCCGGGAAGCTTCTTTGTCTACTGCTATTATTAGCCATATTTCGCAAAGCATTGATCAAGCTGGGATTATCCAAGCTCAGTTTCGTGAAAAAACCTCTCTTGAAAGACTTTCTGAGTTGGTAGTGCTGGATTCAGCTCTAAAAGTAAGACGCACGCTATGGTTAGAATATGGTAATAGAATAATTTTCGCCTTACTTGTTTTGATAGGTGCTTGTGTTTCAATGGCGTTGTTGTTTGCCCCTAATGTAGCCGTAACAGCTTTTATCCCTAAAGTATCCTTGAGTTCGGGAATACTCTTTGCTTTTTTGGCGCGCCAATTATATTTGAGTTTGCGTATAGGTCTCTACGTTGTGCCTACTAAAATAGGCTTAGTATTATCTTTACCCGAGGCAGAGCAGCCGGCGCATCGTTCTGATAGTGCCCCTGATTTTAATGCTGTACATTTCAGCAGTCGAAAAGTAAAACTGATTTCTGAAACAGAGTATATAAAAGATGTTTCGTTTATTTTTAAGCGCAAAGGACGTTATCATATATATGGAGAGGGAAGAGTTGGAAAATCTGCCTTAGCTCGTATTTTTAGCGGCCAAGCAAGACAAGAGGGCCGTCCTTGGATTGTACGCCTAGACGGCAGGCGCTTTCGCTATCCCTTATGGCGTAAAGTTTCGCAAAAATCTTTTTTAGTAGATGGAGTAATAGGCGGAGGACCCTTGATAGGAGAAATAATTTCCGGCTGCGATCGCTTGTCGTTGAGAAGAGAGGACATCGCGGACATTATGGATTTAGTTGAACGGACTCCTGAGCTTTCATTTTTATCGCATCTGCCTAAATTTACCGCCACGGAATTTGATCAAGCGCAGTTAACAAAAGCTGATGGTGTTTTATTGCAATTAGCATTTTGCTTGTTTCATAGACCGCGCTTAATAGTGGTTGATAATGCCGCTTTAGATATGCCGGATCCTAGGATTATAAGCCTTCTTTCCCGGTTGAATAGTATAGTACAGGAATCAATTATAATTTGTTTTTCAACGCAACGCAGGGATATAATGAATTTTTCCGAAATATATGAAATTAAAAAAAATACAGTTGTTCGCATCGAAGCGTAATGTAGTTTTTCTGCTCATACTTAGTATCATAGCTGCCGGCGGCGCAGTGTATGCTTCAAAATTATTTTTCTCACACTTGCAATCAACCCCTTTTCGCTCCTATGAACCCGCTGAAATAATCACTGTTGATTCTGATTTTCAAGGAGAGGTATTATTTAATAACCGTCTTGGCGAAAAGCCTTTTACCGATCAATTGGTAGCGTTAATACGTAACGCCGGATATAGCATCGACGTTGCAATGTATTCAATTGACTCTCCGCAATTACGGGATGAATTATATAAGGCTGCACAGAAAAATATTCCCGTACGTATTGCTTTATCATCAACTAAATCTGAACAGCATTCGGCTCTTTTTGCTAATCCACCTTCTGGCATAAGCTTTACTTCTCTAGGGAAGGAGGGAAATAATCTCATGCATCATAAATTTCTTATTGTTGACGCGGGGAAGCCTAGTGCCGCGGTTGTGTTCGGATCCTTTAACTGGACTTTGCTTCAAGAGGCCTATGATCCGAGTTTTATGATCGTAAGCTTTGATAAAAAAATAACTAATGCGTATGAAGAGGAATTTGGCCGCCTTATAAGCGGTAAGTCTGGACCTTTGAAATTTAATGATCCAAGTTATCGGCCATGGGCCTCAGATATACATTATCGCAACGGTGAACTTGAATTATGGTGGAGCCCGGGAATTGGCGACAATGCTATAAAAAAGCGCATGCTTGATGCAATAGCGGAAGCACGCTCTTCGATTGATATCATGATTTGGCAATTAACCGATAGGGATATTGCCAATGCGCTCATAGCGAAAGCCCGACAGGGCCTGCGAATACGAATTATCACGGACGACTACAATGCCTATAAAGGAGCTTCGGTTATTGGCCAACTTGTAAAAGCGGCGGCAACTTTTCCTAATCTTACAATATTGGATGATGCTTCGCGAAATGCCGAGATTCAAGCCCGCACATCAACATCGGATTTGCCGGTACAAGCCGACTTTAATTCTTTTTTTCATCACCATGCCTTAATTATTGATAGAAAAGTATTGATTACGGGAACTAATAATTGGAGTTACCAGGCAAGCTATAAAAATGATGAAAGCGCTGTTGTTACTACAGTGGTTCCGCTTGTTCGCTCCTATGAGGAAGCGTTCGTCTATTTTTATAAGGAATTTCAGGCCGTTACCGGAAAAAAATAGCGGAATATGTTAGGATTATATATATGAATAAAAATGAGGCAAAAAAACGAATTGAGAAGTTGCGCGCGGAAATAAATAGGCATAACTATCTCTATCATGTGCTCGATAAGCCGGAGATAAGCGACGCTGCCTTAGATAGCCTTAAGAATTCCTTGCTCCATTTAGAGCAGGAATTCCCGGAGTTTATTAGCGCTGATTCTCCGACGCAGCGCGTTGGCGGAAAAGCTTTAGCGTCGTTTGCAAAAGTTTCGCATTTGACCCCGATGATTTCCCTGTATGATGCTTTCAGTGAAAAAGAAATGGAGGCATGGGAAGAACGGAATCGTAAAATTGTTGGCAAGAGGGCGAGCGATGCAGGTTCGTTTGTATATCATGCCGAGTTAAAAATGGATGGTTTGGCCAGTAGCTTACGTTATAGCAAGGGGGTATTGGCACTGGGAGTCACTCGAGGCGACGGACGCGTTGGCGAAAATGTAACTGCTAATATACGTACCTTAGCTTCTGTTCCTTTGCGTTTGCGTATTCCGCAAGAGCGAGAATTAAAGAAGCTTGGTCTGCCTTCTGGTATTACACAAGAGATACAATATGCTGCAACCGAAGGTGAAATAGAAATCCGCGGTGAAATTATAATGACGGAAGCAACATTGCGTCGGCTTAATAAGCGTTATGAAAAACTTGGCAAACCTCTTCTTGCTAATGCCCGTAATGCCGCAGCTGGCTCAGTGCGGCAATTAGATCCAGCAATTACAGCTGAGCGATCCTTGGAATTTTATGTATATGGTATTGCCACAAATTTTAATCTTCCAAACCACCATCTTGAACATGATATTGCCGCTTTGTTAGGCTTTAAGGTATTAAAACAAAATAAAGTCTGCTCAAATTTGAAGGAATTAATTCATTTCCATCATTATTGGGAGACTCATCGCGATAAATTGCCTTTCGAATGCGATGGCGTCGTTGCGGTGGTGGACACAATGTCCCTCTGGCCAAAGTTGGGGGTTGTTGGAAAGGGGCCGCGTTATATGATGGCCTATAAATTTGCTAACGAGCAGGCGACAACTAAGATGACAGGTATAACGTGGCAAATCGGGCGCACCGGCGTGCTGACGCCCACGGCTCAACTTGAGCCTGTTACCGTCAAGGGTGTGACCATTCGTAATGCCACTTTGCATAATTTTGATGAAATTGAACGGCTGGGTTTGAAAGTTGGCGACACAGTGATTGTGGAACGAGCCGGCGATGTTATCCCGAAGATTATTGGTATATTGCCAAATCTGCGTTCAGGTGCCGAAAAGCCTATCCGGCCCCCGCAGCGTTGTCCTATGTGTGGAACAGCTGTTATCCAAAGCGAAGGCGAAGTCGCCTATAGATGTCCCAATAAGAAGTGTTACGCAGTTACTATGAGGCGTCTCATGCATTGGGTGTCCAAGGGGGCAACTGATATTCCGGGCTTAGGGCCAAAAATTATAGAGCAACTAGTGCAGGCTGGATTAGTGAGTGATGCTGCTGATTTTTATACGTTAAAAAAAGACGATATTTTATTGCTTGATAGATTTGCTGAAAAATCGGCGGATAACTTAATGAGCGCCATAGAGCAGCGCCGCCATATAACCCTGGATCGCTGTATTAATGCTTTGGGGATTCCTCATATTGGTGAAGAAAGCGCCCGGCTTCTTGCTAAAGCTGTTAGCGATTGGTCCAAAGAATTAGATATTGATGTGGAATCTCCGTATGATATAGCATCGATAATGAAGTCTATTTCCTTGGCCTCTCTTGAAGCATTGCCCGATATAGGGGGAGTAGTGGCTCATAGTATCAAGGAGTGGTTCTCGGATAAAATGAATCTTTCTTTTTTAAAAAAACTCAAGACCGGAGGGCTTACTCTTGAGATTATTAAAAGCTCTTCGAAGGCGCAGAGTTTAACAGGCAAGGTTTTTGTATTAACGGGAACCCTGGCAAGTTTGACCCGGGATGAGGCAAAAGCTACAATAAGAGAAATGGGCGGAACAGTTTCAGGGTCGGTAAGCAGCAAAACAGATTATGTAGTAGCTGGGGATGATCCAGGAAACAAGTATGAAAAAGCCCGCGCCTTAGGAGTTTCAATACTAAGCGAAGAAGCATTTTTAAAAATGCTCGCTCAATAAGTTTATATGAAATATACCACTAACATACATAAAGGTTTTACACTCGTTGAGCTGGTTGTAGTTATTGCAGTTATTGCTATTTTATCAACGCTTATTATAGTTTCTTTGGATAATGCCAAAATGACTGGACGAGATACGCGGCGGCTTACCGATATTAAGCAAATACAGTTAGCTTTAAAGTTGTATTACAATGATACCGGAATGTATCCAACTACTATTACTGCCGGAGCTAGTATTGCTAATCATGGAAGCAATTATTTATTGCGAGTCCCTTCCAACCCTTTACCCAGAACAGACAACGATTGTCCTAATCAAGATTATACATATACTCAACTTGAAGGCGGGCAGCGCTATTCTTTAACTTTTTGTTTAGGCGATAAAACTGATGACTTATCAGGCGGAATTAAAACTGCCACTGCGAACGGTATTTTGGATTGTGGTGAGGGATATGTCCCAGTGCCAGGCAGCGCGACGTTTGATACTAATGATTTCTGCGTAATGAAATATGAAGCAAAGTGTGTCGCAAAAGCAGCACCTACATCCGGATATAAGGAGCCCACTACTCCGACGGGCGGTTATGATAATAACGCCGTTCCATGCAATTCTGATAAAGAAGTCGCCTCTGTAGCTACCGGTTTTCCTATAACAAATATCTCTCAAACTGACGCCAGCACGTATTGCCAAGCAATAGGAGCTCATTTAATGACTAATGCCGAATGGATGACAATGGCTCGTCAATTAGAACAAGTCCCGGCAAACTGGGACAGCGGAGTGGTGGGCACAGGCACTCTCCATGGTATATATACTGCCGGCGGAATTATGGAAGATGGAGGGGTGGACACTAGCCCATCTTCCCGAGCCCAGCACGGTCTTCAGCTTTTTTCTGGCCAATATTTGTGGCATTTGGCAAACTCGGTAGGTGAATGGACTGATGATATTTGTACGGGTGGAGATGGCGAGGGAAAGTACCATACTGATAATTCACCTAAAGAATGGTCGGAGCCAGTTTTGGATGATTACGAACGGGCAGTGGCCGGACCCAGTAACAGTGCGTGGACGTCAACTGAAGGAATAGGCATGTTCAGCGGCTGTGATCCGGAAGAGAGCGCCTTTGTCAGGGGAGGAGATAATAATGGCAGTAACGGCAATGGCTTATTTAATCTTGATCTAAGTAAATTACCTGGCACCTTAAGCGAGTTTATCGGTTTTCGCTGTGTTAAATAAATTATGAATTTATCTTTGGCTGATATAAAAAAAATAGGCGCCTTGGCTCGTTTGAAATTAACGGAGAGCGAGGCCGCAAAATACCGCTCTGATCTCGGCGGTATTTTGCGCTACGTTGATCAATTAGCGAAAGCACCTTTAAAAAAAGGAGCTATAAAAGATGCTTCTCAATCGTTCGGTCATTTTCGAGAGGATGAAGTTGAAGTATGGGCTCATGATGAACGCGAAGGCGCTTTGGGAAAGAATATACAGACAACCGATCGTCAATTAAAAGTAAAAAGAATTCTTGCCTAGTATGCATATATACGAATTAACAATAATGGCCGCGCGAGAGCGTTTGGATGCTGGAGAAATATCAGCTCTTGATTTAACCAGTGAATGCTTGCAGCGTATTAAGCGTTTTAATAAAAAATTACATGCTTGTTTGTGGATTGATGAAAAAGGAGCCCTAGAAGCAGCCAAGGCCGCCGATCAGCGAATCAAGAAAGGGGAGCGATCTCCTCTTTTGGGCATTCCTTTTTTGGCCAAGGATAATATTATGACCAAGGGGCTTAAGACGACGGCCGCTTCAAAAATGCTCAAAGATTATATTGCTCCATACGATGCTACGGTGATAAAAAAATTAAAAGAAGCCGGTGCTATTCTATTAGGCAAGACTAATCTTGATGAATTCGCGCACGGTTCTTCAACCGAATACAGTGCTTTTGGTCCTACAAAAAATCCCTGGGATGTAAAACGAGTTCCTGGCGGATCTTCTGGCGGCTCTGCTGCTGCCGTTGCGGCAGATATGTGCCTGTTCGCTCTCGGTACTGATACAGGTGGATCCGTGCGCCATCCTGCATCTTTTTGCGGTGTGACAGGATTTAAGCCCAGCTATGGTACTTGTTCCCGTTTTGGATTAATCGCGATGACGAGTTCTACGGATGTTCCGGGGGTACTTGCAAAAAATCCTGAAGACGCCGGTTTAGTTTTTAATATAATTCGGGGAGAGGATGCAAAAGATCAGACCACTCGAGAATACCGATCTAAAAAAATCGACCCTGCTTTTAGCTGGAAGGGGAAGCGTATCGCTGTCCCCAAAGAGTACATGGAAATACCGGTGGCAGCGTCAGTCCATTCCGCTTTTGATAAAACTATTGCCTTTCTTAAAACTGCGGGAGCAAAAATTATTTCGGTAAGTCTGCCTTTGACCCCGTATGCCGTTGCTGCGTATTACGTTATAACTCCAAGCGAAATAAGTTCAAATCTTGCGCGTTTTGATGGCTTGCGCTTTGGACATACACCGAAAGCAGCCAAAAATTTAGAAGATTATTATGTAAGCAGCCGAGAAGAAGGTTTCGGACCCGAAGTTAAGCGGCGTATTATTCTCGGAACTTTTGCCCTAAGCGCCGGGTATGTTGATGCCTACTATAGGCAAGCACAAAAAGTGCGCTCAGGAATTTGCCAAGAGTTTGAAAATGTTTTTCAAAAATGCGATTATGTGTTGACTCCAGCAACTCCGACGGCAGCATTCGCGTTTGGGGCTAAAAAGAATCCTTTGGCGATGTACCTTGAAGATGTGTTTTCAGTCCCAGCTTCGTTGGCCGGTCTTCCGGCGGTTGTCATTCCCGCTGCTAAAAAACCACTGCCCATAGGGTTGCAGCTTATTGGCGCTTTGGGTGATGATGATGGTGTGTTAGGAGCCGCTGGGGAGCTTGAAAAAATATTTGCATGTTCTGATATTAAACCAAAATTATAAATATGAAAAAAAATATTAATGCTTTTCGATCTGTTCATATGCGTAATGCCGTGCGATTGCTGATTGGTTTTTGCGCTTTGCTCGTTATCGGTGCAATCGCATTGTGGGCGTCATTGCCCGGAAAGCGCTTGGGGTTATTTTCTTGGACGGACAAAAAATCAATTACCCAGGAGCAAAAGAAAAATTCAGCCGAAGGTAATGAAGCCGGTTTAGCGGGCCCGGTTGCTGTTAATAGCGTTTTAAAGGTGAGGTCTATTGATTCAAGCGATCATATTATGGGAAATATTGGCGCCCCGGTACAATTTATTATTTATGAAGATTTTCAGTGCCCTTTTTGCGCGCAATTATATGATACTGTTGAGCAGGCGAAAGCGGAGTTTGGCTCCGATTTAGTAGTGGCCATTCGCCATTTCCCGCTTGCTAGCCATGAACAGGCTCTTCCCGCGGCCCTTGCTGCCGAATGTGCGGGCGCTCAAGACAAGTTTGATGGAATGTATAACAAGCTTTTTGCGTTAAATAAGGCTGGAAATATTAATTCTGAAACTTTGCGTGCAGCGGGCAAAGAGTTAAAACTGGATGAAACTGCGTATGCTGCCTGTTTGACTAAAGAGCAATATAAGGATAAGATACTCGCGCAAAAAGAAGAGGTAAAAAAACTTGGAGTTGGCGGTACGCCTGCCGGTTTTTTGAACGAAGAATATATTCCAGGCGCCCTTCCGTACCAGGATTTCATTCATCCTGACGGTACCCCGGGCTTAGGGTTGCGGACCATGATCAAAAATAAGTTACAAAAAAAATAAAATCCAATTTGGAAGGATCGCATAGTGGTCGAGTGCGCTTGCTTGGAAAGCAAGTAGGCCTTAACGGGTCTCCGGGGTTCGAATCCCCGTCCTTCCGCCTACGCCGGTGGTTAGATTTGATATAAAGCAATTTTTTGTCATGAATATTTTAGAATCAATCAACCCCTCAAATTACCAAACTATTGGTACGGTACCTATTTCTTCAGCACAAGAAGTTGAGGAAAAATTTTTGCTGGCTAAAGATGCTCAAAAAGCATGGTTTGACGCAGGCCTTAAGGGAAGAATTTCGCATTTGCGAGAAGCATTTGATTTTTTGCAAAGCCGAAAGAATGAATTAGTGTTGCTGGAATCCAGAGAGATGGGGATGCCTCTTAAGGAAGCGGATGCTGATTTTGATTCCACATTTTCCTACGCGCAGTGGTATTTTGATAATGCGGAAAAATATTTGAGTCCCGAAACTACATTTGAAAATGATAATGAAATCCATCAAGTGCATTATGAGCCCTTGGGAGTAGGGGCAGTCATTATTCCTTGGAATTTTCCTTTTGCCAATTTTGTATGGGGAACGTTACAAGCGTTAATTGCGGGCAATACTATAATTTTAAAACATTCTGAAGAATGTCCTTTGAGCGGTAAATTTTTAGAAGACTGCATAAATAAATTTTTACCCAAGGGAGTTTTTAACGAAGTGTATGGCGATGGTACTGTGGGGCAGATGTTAGTTCAGCAAGATATTAATTTTATACTGTTCACTGGCAGTACAAAAACTGGCCAAGCATTATATGAGTTAGCCGGTAAGAAATTTATAAAAGCAGCGATGGAGCTTGGAGGCTCTGCTCCGGGGATTATATTTGCTGATGCAGATTTGGAGATTGCTATTCAAACTGTGTGTGCTAGTCGTCTTCTTAATCAAGGCCAATGTTGCGATGGTCTAAAAAGATTAATAGTTCACGAAGATGTCATCGAAAAGATTCTACCTAAAATTATCAAAATTTTTAACGCAAAAAAGATAGGGTCCGCTGAAAATGAAGAAAATGAAATCGGCCCCTTGGTCGCACGACGGCAATTAGACTTAGTTTGCTCGCAAATTCAAGATGCCAAAGATAAAGGAGCGGAAATTCTTTGCGGGGGACAGTCACTTGAAAAAAAACTTGGCGGAGCATTTTTTGAACCGACGGTTTTGAGTAAAATTTCTAAAGATATGAGGGCGTGGAAGGAGGAAGTATTTGGCCCAGTCCTTCCCGTGATGACTTTTAAAACCGAAGAAGAAGCCATAGCGATAGCTAATGAAACTATGTATGGATTAGGAGCCTATGTTTTTTCTAAAGATTTAGTATTAGCCCAGCGGGTAGCAGAAAAAATCCAATCGGGAATGGTTAGTATTAATGGAGTAAATTATATTATTCCCTGCAATCCTTTTGGCGGATATAAAAATTCAGGCTTTGGCCGAGAACATGGCAAGTATGGATTCCATGAAGTGACGCAAGTAAAAGTTATTGTTAAAGAAAAATAAAAAGATCTTACTATTATTTATTATCGCATGAAGCTATTTATCAACAATTCAGACTTAGACGCCAACCCTGCTCTTTTTTTGCGCGACGCTGGCTATACATATATAGAATCTCGTCATACTGGGCAAGGCAGTTATGCCCGCCCCATAGGCGGTGGCAATTACCCTCGTTTTCACGTCTATATTGAAGAACATCCAAATCAAGTGGTTTTTAATTTACATTTGGATCAAAAACAGGCAAGCTATGAAGGCGTTACGGCCCATAGCGGCGAATATGACGGGCCCTTAGTCGAACAGGAAGTTGCTCGCTTAAAAGCTCGCACCAAGCCAGGCAGCGGAGGTTCTCGAAAAACAGCCCCCAGTCCTTCGAGCGGAGATCCCCGCGCTGACCGTTGGTCATCGATGTTACGTAATATGTAATTTTTTTCTCAGTTCAATGGTATTACTTCTATGCTTAATCCATCAGATGAAATTAAATCACGCTTAGATATTGTTGAGATTATTCGCCAGTATGTTCCTTTGAAAGCTGCCGGCGGAAATTTTAACGGACGCTGCCCTTTTCATAATGAAAAGACGCCGTCTTTTACTGTCAGCCCAACTAAGCAAGTTTGGCATTGTTTTGGCTGCGGTAAGGGAGGGGACTTATTTTCATTTATCATGGAGATAGAAAAACTAACGTTTCCGGAAGCTCTGCGTTTATTAGCTCCGCGAGCAGGCGTTATTTTAAAGCGAGAAAATGGACCGTTGGCTTCGCAGCGCAATCGCATTCTTGACGTTTTGGATCAAGCCGCTCGCTATTATCATGCTATATTAATGACGAATGCTGCGGGTGAGTCTGCTCGTACATATCTGCGATCGCGTGGGATAGATGGAAAAGTTGCAAAAAATTGGGAGATTGGCTATGCACCCGATTCCTGGGATGATCTTATTACATTATTACGAAGTAAGAAATTTAGCGAAGAGGATATTTTATTGGCTGGGTTGTCAGTACGCAAAGCGGAAACCGGACGAATGTATAATCGTTTCCGCGGAAGAATCATGTTTCCTTTGCGAGAAGTTAACGGCAATATTGTTGGTTTTACAGGGCGTATATTGCCGGAATTTGAAGCGCGCGATCATCAAGGTAAATACGTAAATAGCCCCCAAACCATGGTATATGATAAAAGCAAATTAGTCTTCGGATTAGATAAAGGCAAGCAATCTATTCGCGAAAAAGATTTGGCAATACTAGTAGAAGGACAAATGGATTGCATCGCGGCGCAAGAAGCCGGATATGAAAACGTCGTTGCTGTTTCGGGAACAGCCTTAACGGCTGAACAAGTAAAATTATTGCAGCGGTATACGAACCGCATCGCCTTTGCGTATGATATGGATGCAGCGGGACGTTTAGCATTAGAACGGGGGAGTGAACAAGCGATGGCCGCAGAAATGGAAGCGTCGATAATAACACTACCAGAAGGAAAGGATCCCGATGAATGCATCCGCAAAAATCCACAAGGTTGGAAGGGGGCAGTTGAAGCAGCTATTCCGGTTATGGAATATTATGTTAATGAAAGCATAGGACGGCTTGATGTTTCCTCAACGGGCGATCGCCGCAAGGCGCTTAAGGAACTGCTTCCTCGTTTGAGTAGAATTGCCAATTCAGTAGAAAGGGATTTTTGGATAAAAAGGATTAGCCAGGCGATTGATATGGATGAAAATGCCTTTAGGGAAATGTTTAGTAAGTATGCCGCGCCTTTAGCCGCTGTTCGTGAAAGATTACCCGAAGCAGCAGCACAGGCGACCTTGAGCCGCCAAGAAATATTATCAGAGCAATTGCTCGCTTTGCTTTTACGCTTTCCGGGATTAATTGAATCAGTGAGCTCCCGTCTGCCTATTGATCAGCTCGTTGGCACAAGTAATCAAGCTATTTACAGGTTATTGGTTATATATTATAATAAAAACACTTCTTCAGGGATCGCTCCTAGCGGTTCAGCCGAAGCTCTCGATTATCCCGCTTTACGTTCTTGGCTACTCGAATATGGCCAAGACTCAAATGGCAGCCTCCAGGCGTTTGATCGGCTTGCCCTCGTAGTTGAGAGGAATTTTTTTGAAACTACTTTTGAACAGGCACAGGGTCTTATCGGCTCTTCCATTAAGGAATTGCGGCAATTTTATCTTAATAGCCGTCTTAAGGTCGTGACCCGCCTAATTTCTGAACTTGAATCGCGAAAAGAGCGCGCTTCCGCCGACGAAGCGCGCCTCCTCGAGTTGCTCAGGGAATTTAACAGCTTGGCCGAAGAAATTCGCCAGCTGTCGGTCTAATGTTTTTATACTATGGCTAAAATTGTAAAGAAGAGCCTAAAAAAGCCGGTGAAGACGGTAAAAAAAAGTATCTCCCGCGCTACAACTAAAGTAGCTAAAACCAAACCGAAGAAAACAGTTCGTACTTTTGTTGTTCCTAAAATAAATCCTAAGCCGGATCAAGTCGCTCTTGATGCAATGGTTGCGAAAGTTCGTCCGCGCGGCTTTGTTACCGAAACTGAATTGTTGCAAGTTTTCCCGGAAGTAGAGTATTACGTCTATGATTATGAATTGACGCTTGAACGCCTTCAGCGCAACAGTATACGTATTATCGAGGACTCGGGAGGATTTTTAGATTTTGATTCAAACACACGCCGCACCGAGCAGTTAACGGCAATGCTTGGTAGCGATAAAGACAGGCTAAAGTTTGATATCTCCGAATTATCCGCTGATTCTATCCAAATGTATTTGCGCGAAATCGGCAAGGTTCCATTGCTTTCGACGGAAGAAGAAATAGAATTAGCTAAGCGTAAAGAACGAGGCGATAAAGATGCCGAACGAAAGTTGATTGAAGCCAACTTGCGTTTAGTGGTTTCAATCGCCAAAAAATTCGCCGGTTCAAAGGGGCTTAGTCTTTTGGATTTAATCCAAGAAGGGAATATCGGCTTATTCCGCGCGGTTGAAAAATTTGAATATCGCAAAGGCTATAAATTCTCGACCTATGCGACGTGGTGGATTCGCCAAGCGATTACTCGCAGCCTTGCCGATCAATCCCGTACGATCCGCATCCCAGTCCACATGGTTGAAACAATAAATAAATTTCAGCATATCCAGCGCCAGCTTATTCAAGATCTCGGCCGCGAGCCACTGCCGGAAGAAGTCGCTTCGGAAATGGGAGAAAGCATTGATAAGGTTCGCTATATTATTAAGATTTCTCAGGATACGATTTCTCTTGAAACAACTGTCGGCGAAGATGAAGAGGATTCAACTCTCGAAGACTTTATTGAAGACGTCAAAAACGTTACCCCGGATAGGGCGGCGGCTTTGCAGCTGTTGAAAGATTATGTACGCGAAATTATTTCACAGCTTACGCCGCGCGAACAAAAAATTCTTGAAATGCGCTTTGGCCTTCTAGACGGCGTTTCCCATACTCTTGAAGAAGTGGGCGCTGAGTTTGATGTTACGCGCGAACGTATTCGCCAAATTGAGTATAAAACATTGGAAAAGATTCAAAAGCACCATTTAATTAAAAAGCTCAAGGATTATTAAGTTTTCCATTGACATCCCCGTTCTTTTCCTTTATTCTGTATAGGTATTTGAACTTCGCTTCGGCGGCGTTCCATATTCCCGGGTAGCTCAGCGGTAGAGCAGTTGGCTGTTAACCAATTGGTCGTCGGTTCGAATCCGACCCCGGGAGCAAAACATACAATAGCCCTAGATGGGGCTATTTTTTGTTATAAAAATAAAAAAAGGGGCCGCAGCTCCTTTTTAAAATAGGTTTTTTAGTATTTCTAAATCTTTTTTAGAAATAGCAATTTTTTCTCCATTACGTTTAAAATTTTCCAAGCCGTCATTTTTTGTTCTGGCGACTATATGAAAATGGAGATGCGGAACTGTTTGTCCGGCAATTTCTCCTTCATTAAGAAACACATTTACGCCCTCTAGTTTAATAGCTGATTTAATATTATTAACCGCTAGCGCTATTATCTGCATAAGATCATTTGATTCTTCAATTGTTAAATCAGTTATAGAATACAAGTGATTCTTTGGTGTGGCCAATAAACTATATTTGCCTAAAGGGAAGTAATTTGCCAATACAATGCTATATTTTGATTCAAGCAAAACCAAGTTTTTATCAATATTACAAAACACACACATTTTGACCTCCGGTTTTTTTAAAGTTCATTAATACTTTTGTTGGTTAGTATGATACTATATCTAATATTAACTTGTTGTCAATTATCGTTCCAATATTCAAGGTTCGAATTCGACCCCCGGAGCCACGTAAAAATAACGCCAATATTAGGCGTTATTTTTGTTTTTTGGCTTAATATTTTGATTTTATAAAAATATTATAATACCATTAGGGTATTATTACTTAACTTACTTATATGAGATTTGAGAAATTCTCGGACTTTTTCGGAGACAGTGAAGCCAAAAAGAAAAAACAAGAAGAGGGAAGACAGAACGAAACCCCGGATACCGGAGAACGGGGCGGTTTGGATATTAAAAAAAAATGATTCCGAATATAAAGACATCGTTGATGAAGAGTTAGCTGATAAAGAATTACTGGATCTTTTTGAAGGAAAAGCTGTCAAGAAAATAAGAACTGACTTGGAGGGGGAAAAAGCTCCAGTGATGTATGATTATTCTCCTGAGTCTATAATTGACGAAGATGCAGAAGCAAGGGTTGAAGGCAGGGACAAATATCACAACCCAGTAGAAGAGAAAGTAACTCTAAAAGGCTGGGGTGAAAATGCTGAAAAGGTTGTTGAAAAGAAAAAGACTAGCGAAAAGAATGAAGATGAGATAGGAGCTAGTTATAGAAAAGCTGTTTAACGTAGATGAATACGATACAGCTAGAGGCCATTACAAAAGAGCAGTGGATTAAGAATTGGTCCGGTAATTGGCGGACGGGTTTTGCTTCTTTGTATCATGTCTATACGAAAGGCTTGCAATCCTATATTGGCAAAAATTTAGATATAAATTTATTAGTGTGTGAAACGGGCGTTAGCTCTAATTATGTAGCTAAAAAAGATTTGGATGCCTATGGAAAATTTACAGCATCATTAATTACCAATGATAAAACGGTTGCCATCCGCTGGTCAGAAGATACCGTTAGCACGGCCGATGATTTATTTGAAATTCTTGGCCTTCTAGAAGAAAAACAAAATCTCAATCTTTCTAACTTAGTAGAATTACAGAAAAGATTTTATCAACACATCCCGCCTCATTTCTCAATGAAAAAAGCGGTTGATTATCTTTCGCTCGAGTTACAAGAGCAATTAACGCCTCGTTTAACCGAAGCTCGTCTAAAAACGGAAAATCTTTTTAATGCCGTTGATGCTGCTTTGCGCGCCTATGCGCATATGATTGCCGAGAGCAATGGATATGAGAAAGAAATAGCCGAATTTTTAACGATTGAAGAGATTCAGAAATTTTTAGAAAATAAAGAATTGCCCAGCAAAGAAGAATTACAGATTCGCTCAAAGGGTTTAATCATTTTTTGTCAGGGGGATATGTATTCTTTGTTATCGGATTCTGATTTTGAAGCAGTACAAAAGCATCTTGCTGGAGATGTTGTTGATCAACTTAAAGGAACCTCGGCCTTTAAAGGAGTGGCGCAGGGCACTGTGCGCATTGTCTTTGATCCGTTTAAAGTGCAAGAGTTTAATGAAGGTGATGTCTTAGTAACAGGAATGACGCGTCCGGAGTTTTTGCCCTTGATGCAAAAAGCTTCGGCTTTTGTAACTGATGCCGGTGGCGTTTTATCGCATGCTGCCATTGTCGCTCGCGAACTGGCTAAGCCTTGCATTCTTGCAACCGAACGGGCAACCAAGATATTACATGATGGCGATCTAGTAGAAGTTAATGGTGATACGGGTATTGTTACAATATTAAAAAGAGCCTAAAATGATGAGTTTATAAAAACATCGTACTTACTACTAAGTAGGGTGTTTTTGCTATACTTATAGAATGAAAATTATGAAGCAAAAGCAAAATCTGGGGAGCCTACTTATTTTTCTGTCCGCTTTAATGTTCGGCAGCTATGGGATGTGGTCCCGATTAATTGGTTCAGCAATGGGAAACTTTTTCCAGGGCTGGACGAGGGCGGCATGTATATTGCTATTGCTAATTCCCTTATTGTTCTGGCGTCGAGAAATAGCAGTAATTAAAAAGAAGGATTGGGGCTGGCTCTCATTATTTCTATTATTTACATCATTGACATTGGCTCCGCTGTTTTATGCTTTTAATAACATGGATATTGCTTCGGCCTCTTTGCTCTTTTTCGTTTCCATGTTTTTAACAATGAACGCAATCGGTTTTCTTTTCTTCAATGAAAAAATTACAATAATAAAAATCATTGCTTCTTTTCTTGCGCTTATTGGAATGTATTTAGTATTTTCTTTTTCACTGGATAATTTCACACTGTTAGCGGCTGTAATGGCGGTTGTTGCTGGAGTAGCGAGCGGAGGAGAGGTTGGATTTTCAAAAAAATTAACAGGCCAGTATTCCCCGTTGTATGTCGTTGCCTTAAGTTGGTTTATTATTCTTATTTCTAACTTTATTCTTTCCTTAGCTTTAGGAGAAACTCAATTAGCCCTTGCGTTTTCAATGCCTTGGCTATGGCAACTCTTGTATAGCTTAGCTTCACTATTAGGATTTTGGCTTGTTATTGCCGGTTTCAAATATATTGATGCAAGTATCGGATCTTTAATAGGTTTGTTAGAGATTATATTTAGCATCATTTTAGGCTTAGTTGTTTTTAAGGAAAATCTTACTTTTTCTATAATAATAGGCGGAATATTAATTATTACCGCTGCCGCGTTGCCTCATATTTTACAAAGAAAATATAGTTGACAAAATAAGGGCGTTAATGTTAATTTAATAACTCAGTTCTTATTATCATAATAAAAAACGCTCAAAAATGGCAAAAAACAATGTCACACCAGCCGGCAAAAATAAAGCCGCAGAAGTAGTAGAAGGAATTCCTGGTTTTCAAAATGAAGATCCAGTTTTAAAAGATGCAAAATTTTTTGAATTAGAGATTCGCATGTCCAATTATACGGATGTAAAGCAGAAAATTAATAATTCTCCCGCAGCAAAACGTTTGTTGGCAAGAGGGAGGGAGGCTCTACCCAGTATTATTACATTTTTGGAAAAAGATAGCTTAACAGTTAATCTGGCGGATTTAGATATAATTGGTTTGGAATCAAAAATATTTGAAGAGGCTTGGAGTACATTTTTTACTATTTATTTTAAAAAAATAGATAGCTCGCTCGTAACACCTAATAATTTTTTAGAGTGGAAAAAATTTATTTCCACCTACGGTAATCAAACAACAATTTTAGAAAATTAAATTAGCACGCAATGTGGCAAGATCAAATCACTCAAGATTATCTTAACAAAATAAAAAAAGCTCAGGATAACAACGCTCCATGTAATGAGAGCGATTTCAGTGGACTGACATTCGAAGATATGAAAAAAAAGGAATTCGTTGTGATTAAAGAAGAAAAAGTATATATTACAGAAAAAGGAAAACAACAAATCAAAAATTAAAATTTATTTTATAATCTTTCAAGGGGTACTGTATGTATTCCTTGACTTTTTTTTAAAAAAATACTAAAGTAGGGAAAATTTACATAAAAAATATATTTTAAAAAATTTAAAACGAGGTACAAATTGAATCAAGAAGGAATAAATAAAATGGAATTAAACTTAAAAGCTTTAGAGGGGTATAGTCCTCATTCTCTTTTAAGAAAATTTTCTATTTTTTGCGGAGTAGTATCGCGACAGTCTGAAAACGAAAAAGACGCCAGCAATTTTATTGCCCGTCAAGCAGAGGTATTGGGGCTGAGATATCAGCAGGATGATATGCACAATATTATTGTGTATAAAAATGGAACAGCGGGGCGGGAGCTTGAAGAGGCCATTATCCTCCAAGCTCATTTAGATATGGTATGCGTTGCTTATCCAAAGGGAAGCCATAATTTTGCAACAGACCCTATTGAGATATATGTTGAAAACGGGAAAGTTAAAGCAAGAAATACTACCTTAGGGGCTGATAATGGCATAGGTGTTGCTACCTTGCTTGAGTTAATGCACACAACCGAGGTTTCTCACCCGCCTTTGAAGTTGCTATTTACTACGGCTGAAGAGGTTGGCTTTCTTGGAGCAAAAAAATTAAATCCAGAATGGCTACAGGGTAAGATGCTCATTAACTTAGATTCCGAAGATGGAATTGAAAGTATTTGCGTTGGTTGCGCTGGCGGCTCTCAAATAGATCTTGCTATGTTTAATGCGGACTATGAAGAGGCGGCGGCAAATGCATACAAATGTCGCTTAACCATTAAAGGTTTGCGCGGAGGGCATTCAGGTACGCAAATTCATGAAAACCGTCGCAATGCCATCGTGATGATGACAAGATTATGCCAAAGAATAAAAAACGATGGTTATGATATTCGCCTCATTGATATTAATGGAGGCACGGCCATGAACGCAATCCCGACGAATGCTTCAATAACTTTTATGCTTGGCGCGCATTATTCATACGATAGCTTTGCTGATTATATCCATGGTTTGGAAGTAGAATACAAACTCCACGCTCCGGAAGAAACAGACATGGCTTTCGAAATCGAATATGTAAAAAGTGATGTTGGCGAGCATGTACTCACTTATGAAACCCAGCAGAATATATTGGGATTTTTCGCTGCCCTGCCAAACGGTGTTATTGCTCCTCATGAGGTAAACAATGGCATCGTCCATACATCCTCTAATATAGGCGTGATAAAAACTGAAAATAAAGAAATATCAGTAACATTGTTAGTGCGTAGTGTCTATAGCGAACACATATCTAATGTAGCGCTAAAAATAGTTAGTATCGGTGTAAGCTACGGGTTTGGATTGGTTAATGATCCCCAGTCCTACGTTCCTTGGGAGCCTAAACCTAACTCTCATTTGTTATCGACCGCGCTCCATCTCTACACAGATTTATATAATGAAGAAATGAAAGTATATACGGTGCATGCTGGACTCGAATGTTCTGCCTTTGCTGAAAAAAATTCGCACCTTGATATGATTTCTCTAGGTCCGAAAATAAGTAATCCTCATACCATTAATGAAGAAGTAGATATTGTGTCAATTGAGAAATATTACGATTTTCTCGTTTTACTGTTGGCTTCTATTTCTAAAGAGGAATTATAAAATATTAGTATATTCAGAAATATCCATCCCTGTTTTTGCCATGCAAGAACAGGGATGTTTTTATAGAGGGCTGTACAATTTTGAAAAAAGCTGGTATCCTATCGGAACGTATTATTGTAAGTTTTTATACATATGCCCGAGGAAGTGATTTTGCGTTTCGATGACGTAACCTACGAATATATTGAAAAACGGCCCATCCTTGATGGGGCGAGTTTTAGCGTACGCCGCAAAGCAAAGTTAACCCTCATGGGCCAAAACGGCGCTGGTAAGAGTACTTTATTCGGTTTGATTAAAGGCGATCTCAAAGCAAAAACAGGCAAAATTTCTATTACTAATGGAGCAACAATAGCAACTGCCCGTCAAACCATTGCCCGGGAAGATCTTGATTTAACGGTTGAACAATACTTTGCCAAAGCCTTTGAAGTCATTCCGGCTAACTTAGCCAGTAAGATGGCCAAGGCCATGGATGCAGTAAACTTCGCCATTCCTACAGATAGACGCGTTGGCGACTTGTCTGGCGGACAGCAAGCTCGGCTCTTATTGTCCTTTGCTTTGATTCAAAGTCCTGATATTTTGTTGTTAGATGAACCGACAAACAATTTAGACCAAGCCGGCATCGATCATTTAGTCGAGTTTTTAATTATGTATGAAAAGACAGTAATTGTCATTTCACACGATGCCGACTTTTTAAACTGTTTTACGGAAGGCGTTTTATACCTTGATGTTTTTACTCATAAAATTGAAAATTACGTTGGAGATTACTACTCGGTAGTTGAAGAAATTAATAAGCGAATCGAACGCGAGCAGCGTAAAAATGCCCAACTTGAGAAAACTATTCAAGATCGTAAAGAAAAAGTAAACTTCTTTGCTAACAAGGGCGGTAAGATGCGCAAGCTGGCAAAAAAATTAAAAGATGAAACGATTGAGCTTGAAGAAAACATGGTTGATGTTCGCAAGGAAGATAAAACGATACGTTCCTTTGAGATTCCGGCACAAGAGATTACTGGAGAAATTGTAAAAATAGAAACAGTTAAAGTTATCATCAACCATGAACCTATTATCAAACCGGTAGAGAAAATATTACGCAAGCGCAGCCGCCTTTTAATTTCCGGACCTAACGGCATGGGTAAAAGCACCCTCTTGCGCGCCTTGGTTGAGGGCAAAGAGGGAACAACGATTTTGCCTGGAGTTCGCGTTGGCTATTATAGCCAAGACTTTTCTTCGTTGGATTTTGGTGCCACGGTTTTTGATTCTTTACAAAATGTAATGGCTGATGGTTTAGACCTTCAAGAAATGCGTTCCATCGCCGCCGGTTTTCTTATTACCGGCGAATTAATGGGCCGTACGGTTGCCGAATTATCTGAGGGGCAAAAAGGGTTATTGTCTTTTGCCCGCTTGGTTCTTATGCGTCCCGGATTACTTGTTTTAGATGAACCAACAAACCATATTAATTTCCGTCACATTCCGGTAATTGCCGAGGCTATCAATAACTACGAAGGAGCGCTTATATTAGTGAGTCACATGCCGGATTTTGTTAAAGAAATCAAGATTGAGGATGAACTGGATTTGAGGAAGCTATAGAGAACCTAATAGAGAAAAATTAGAGCAGATTCTCCGCTAAGGGGAGTCTGCTCTTGCTTTTTGGCGGTTATGCTATACTGAGAACATATGAAAATAACTTTTTTGGGCGCTGCCCGCGATGTTACCGGCTCTAAACATATCGTTGAAATGGGTGATTTTCGCTTGCTTTTAGATTGCGGAATGTACCAGGGACGGCGCCAAGAAGCTTATGTATTGAATAAAGCGTTGCCTTTTGAGGCTAAAAGCGTTACGGCGGCAATTCTTTCGCATGCGCATGCTGATCACTGCGCTCTGCTGCCATTATTGGCTAAAGACGGCTATGAGGGCAAAGTATATGCCACTTCAGCAACGGCTGATATTGCCCGTTTGATAATGCTCGATTCAGCTCGTTTGCAGGCTAGTGATTACGAACATCTCTTGTCCGCTGGCGTTTCTGAGAGTGAACTACATGCTCCCTTATATACGACTGAAGATGTTGAAAAAATTTGCGGACACTTTGTCCATGCTGAATATTCCCGTACCATCCCGGGATGGCATGATTTAAATTCAACAGCTCGATTTAAATTTTACGATGCCGGGCACATTCTCGGTTCGGCCTTAACAGTAGTTGAGAGCGGCGAAGGGGAGAGCGTAAAACGGCTTTGTTTTACGGGGGACTTGGGCAATGGGGGCGTGCCAATTCTACATGATCCCGAACAGATTCCTGAAGAGATAGATGCTCTTATCACTGAGTGCACGTATGGCGACAAAATTCACCGCCCTATTGAAGAAGTTGATTCGCTGCTAATTGAAGTAATGAATGATGCCGTACGGAATAAAAAGAAAATTATTGTTCCGGCTTTTGCTTTAGGACGGACGCAAGAATTGATTTATATTTTGCATCGTCTGCATAACGAAGGAAAGATTCCGGCTATTCCTATTTATATTGACAGCCCTTTGTCCAATAGTATTACCGAGGTGTTTAATGCGCACAAAGAAGATTTTGATTCTGAGGCCTGGACTGATTTTATGAATAACCATGAATCGCCGTTTGCTTTTGAAAATTTAAAATATGTCTCAACAAAAGAAGAATCAAAGGCTCTTAATAATGCTGAGGGACCGCTCATGATCATTGCTTCTTCGGGCATGGCCGAAGGCGGGCGCATTCTCCATCATCTTGAACATAGCGTCTGGGATGCTAACGCTGTTATTATGTTAACTGGCTATCAAGCAGAGCATACCTTGGGAAGAAAGATGCAGGAGGGGCGTGATCATGTGCCGATTTTCGGCCGTATGCATGAGCTCAAAGCTCGCGTTATTACGATCAACGAATTCAGTGCCCATGCTGACCAAAAAGGATTGTTTAATTTTGTCGCTTCTTTAAAGAATTTGAAAAAAGTATTCTTAGTCCATGCCGAACCTGAGCCAGCTTTTGCTTTTCAAAAATTGTTAGCCGAGAAGCTGCCTCAATTAGAAGTTGTTGTTCCGGAGCCGGGGCAAAGCTTTGAAGTTTAATTAACTAATTTAATTATATGTGGTGGATAATTCTTCTCATCGTTATAGTACTTGCCAGCTCTTTGCGGGTTATTAAGCAGTATGAACGAGCAGTAATTTTTTTCTTAGGAAAATATACCGGCACCCGCGGGCCGGGATTGATTATTTTAATTCCAGTATTGGAACGTATGACGCGCGTGTACTTGCGAACGGTAACAATGGATATCCCAACGCAAAAAATAATTACAAAGGATAATGTTTCTATTGATATTGCAGCTGTCGCCTATTACCATATTGTTGATCCATCCAAGTCGGTCATTGCAATCGAGAATGTGTATCAAGCGGTTAATCAAATCAGCCAAACAACTGTCCGAAATATTGTCGGTCGCTTCAGTCTTGATCAATTGTTGTCGCAGACAGGTGATATCAATGAACAAATCAAGAATGTTATTGATGCGCATACGGAACCCTGGGGTGCTGAGGTGACGGCAGTTGAAATTAAGGATATTGTGTTGCCGGATAATATGCAGCGGGCAATGGCTAGGGAAGCGGAAGCAGAACGCGAACGACGCGCTAAGATTGTTGCGGCGGAGGGAGAAATGCAGGCGGCCATGAAACTAGGAGAGGCAGCTGACGTAATGGCTAAGCACCCTGTTGCTTTGCAGTTGCGTACCTTACAGACCATGGCAGAGATTAGCACGGAAAAAAATTCAACTATTATTTTCCCGGCGCAGTTTATGACAACTGTCGCTGAAGCTGTGAAAACTATTAATAACGATTCTAAGGTTTCGTAGTTCACCCCACCCCCCCCCCTGCCTGCCGCCTGCCTGCCGGCAGGCAGGGCAGGCAGGTAACCCCTCCCCATCTTTGAGCCTCGGGTTCACCCCACCCCCAACCCCTCCCCATCTTCGATGGGGAGGGGAGTTGTTTATAAAAAGTAAAAATTTTTAATCTCTTGACATTGACGTTACGTCATAGTTTATACTGAGTTGTATGTATACTATCCATCAATTAGCTGAGCTAGCTCATATCAGTACCCGAACCCTGCGGTATTATGACCAAATCGGTTTGCTCGAGCCCTCCCGTCGTAGCTCGAACGGCTACCGCTTATACGGAGAGGTAGAACTGCTGAGGTTGCAGCAAATTTTATTCTTTCGTGAACTTGAATTTCCCCTTGAAGAAATAATGCGTATTATGGGTATGCCTCATTTTAACCAAATAGCGGCTTTAAAAGATCAACGCCGCTTGCTTGGGATGAAAAAGGTTCGTTTAGAAAAATTAATTTCTACTATTACTAAAACCATTAAACATATGGCTGATAAAACTAAATCCACTCCAGCGGAGTTGTATGACGCTTTTAAGGACGAGGACGTCAAACACTATCAAGCAGAAGTAAAACAGCGCTGGGGCAACAGCGAAGCGTATAAGCAAAGCGCTCAGCGCGTAAAAAAAATGACTAAAGCCGAAATGGAAAAAATAAAAGTTGATGGCAAGGCGCACGCGCAGGCCATTGCCGATGCAATGTCAAAAGGTCCAGCTCATCCCGATGTCCAGGTATTGATTGCGAAAAGCCATGAGGGAATAAATTTTTTCTATGATTGCTCGTTAGAAATGTTTCGTAATCTTGGACAAATGTATGTTGATGATGCGCGCTTTTCGGCATATTATGAAAAATTTGCTCCGGGCCTGGCCGTATTTATGCGCGATGCAATTACTATCTATTGTGATAATAAGAAGTGATTCACCTCTCCCCCTGCCCCTCCCCATCTTCGATGGGGAGGGGAGATTGTTTTTTTATTTAAAGAATCTGTTATACTGTAAACATGAAAAAAATTAAAGAATGGCTAAAAAAAATCGGCCCTGGATTTATTACTGGTGCATCGGATGATGATCCTTCGGGGATCGCGACTTATTCGCAGACCGGAGCGCAGTTTGGGTACGGCCAACTATGGGTAGCGCTTTTTTCATTTCCCTTCATGGCTTTTATTCAAGAGATGTGTGGTCGTATTGGCATGGTCACCGGAAAAGGATTAGCGCTGGTAATAAAAAAACACTATGCTCGGCCATTGTTGTATGGAGCGGTTTCGTTGTTATTTATTGCTAACACCATTAACATAGGCGCCGACCTTGGCGCTATGGCGGCGGCCGGCCAATTATTGTGGGGTATTCCATTTATTGTGTGGCTTCTAGGTATAACGTTAATTACGGTTTTACTTGAAGTATTTGTACCATATCGAATCTACGCTAAGTTTTTAAAATATTTAACATTATCTCTTTTCGCTTACGTCGCCACTGTATTTGTTATTAAACAAGATTGGGCTGCGATTGCTTGGGCCACTTTCGTTCCTTCTATCCAGTTTTCCAAAGCGTATTTATTGAATATTGTTGCTTTGCTTGGTACAACTATTTCGCCCTATCTATTCTTTTGGCAAGCTGATGAAGAAGTAGAAGAAGAGGTTGCGGAACATAAATTAAAAGCTATGGGCAAGGGCAAGCCAAACATTAACAGGCGTGACATTCGCGGCATGCGCATTGATACAGTTATTGGAATGCTGTTCTCCAACCTTGTCATGTTCTTTATTATTGTTACTGTTGCCTCAACTTTAGGAGCGAACGGTATTCATTCTATTGAAACCGCTGATCAGGCTGCCAGCGCCCTCCGCCCATTCGCTGGTGATTTAGCGTTCTTGTTGTTTGCTGCCGGTATTATTGGTACTGGTTTATTGGCAGTGCCTATCTTGGCCGGCTCAGCTTCGTACGCGTTAGCGGAAACTTTTAATTGGAAAGCCAGTCTAAGCAAAAAGTTTAGTCAGGCGCACGCATTTTATATTGTTATTATTTTAGCGACATTATTAGGAGTACTTGTTAACTTCACTCCTATTAAACCATTCCAAATGCTTTATTATACAGCAATTTTGAATGGAATTTGTGCCCCGCCTTTAATGGTACTTATTTTATTGATTGGTAATAATAAAAAGATAATGGGGGAGTATAGTAATTCTAAAAGTTCTAATATTCTTGGTTGGACGATTACGGCTATTATGAGCATCGCTGCTATCGCTTTGATTTGGTCGCTTATTTTTTAAATAAAAGTAAACCCGCTGTATTATTACCAGCGGGTTTATTGTATCTAAATTATTTAGAAGCGAAATCCAGTATTATTTTTTTCATCGCTTCCATATCTTGAGAAAAATTAGCGGCATCCAGATGCTCCGTTACTCCTAAATTTTCAAAATCGATATTTTCATCAATGTTGCTTAAAATCAGCAGCTGCTTGGATTTTGCAAGATCCTGTATTTCTTTTTCTAAAGAATCAAAATTTGGATCTAAGAATAATATAATATGACCGTATCCTGAAAGGAATTCGTTAGAAGGAAGGCGGCTTTTTTGATACATTATTAGATCAACACTAATATTAGCTGTTTTAAATTCATGGCTCATTTTTGAAAGACGTGCTGAGAAAAGCTTGTCATTTTTAAGTCCCCCTTGTCCAAAACTTTCTGCTAATAATAATAAGATTTTTTTCATTATTAATTTTTTTATTTTTTATTTTAATTTAAGGTAATTATCAATTTTAATATTATTTCAAGGTTTTGTCAATAAGATAGAAAAATAGTAATGTATCGTGCTATACTGAGATTAATTAATATATACGGCGTTAGCCGTATCTAAAACTGGGCATATGACATTACGATTCAAGGGTTTTACCCTGTTAGAGATTCTAGTTACGGTGGCTATTATCGCCATCATAACTACCATCGCCGTTGTCGCGACGCAAAATGTTCGCCTTAAAGCGCGCGATACTAATCGTATTTCCAATGTGAATCAAGTCGTAAGCGCATTGGAGCAGTATTATACTCGTAATAATACATACCCGACAATGATTGTTCCGGGAGAGCCAATCCAATCCGCGTCGACTCAATATTTACCCGAAGTTCCTCAAAATCCCCGTCCCCGTACCGATGGTGGTTGTTTAAATAATGATTTCCATTACGATAAAACAAGTGATGGATATCAATTAACTTTTTGCCTCGGATCTGATAATGGTCGTTTGAAAAAGGGGGTTAATGTTTGCATCAACGGTAATTGTCTCCCTTGTGAACAAGTTAAAATTAAAGATTTGGAAGGGAACGAATATACAGCGGTTTCTTTAGGCGGGCAGTGTTGGATGGCGGAAAATCTGCGAACCAAGCTAAAGGCCGATGGTACTTGTATCAATGGCGGTACTCCGCCTTGTCCTGATGCCAGCCCGTCTGACACTGATCGTCGGTGTTATGATAATAACGAATCAGCTTGTGCTACCGGTGCCTTGTATACGCCGGCCGGCATTGAAATGGATTATGATTACTCATTATTGGCACAGGGTCCTCAGGGCATCTGCCCATCCGGATGGCATATCCCAACCGAAACCGAATGGAAGATTTTGGAGAGGCATGAAGCGGGCATCAGCGATCCAAACAATGAGAGCGCGTGTGCGATCACTCAAGCAACACAGTATCTAAATCAGATTCCTGCTTTCGGAACCTTTGGCCCCTTCTTCAGCCAGGCATTCCTAGGTTTTATCTGTCAGTCGGCCGGCGATCAAATGAAAAACGGTCCCTTTAATTCAACTATGACTGGGTTCTATAAGCCGGGCGGCGGATATGTCGGCGCTGCTCCAGCTACTCCTAGCCAGTTTGCTGTATATTGGAGTAATTACATGGGTCCTATGCTGGCAGATGAAGAAGGTGGAGAAATTGGTGGCAGCTACGGCCCTGGATTAAAGGCAAGGGTCCTTAGTAATACACGACCCACCGTCGGAACCGTTTTTTATCAGGGTGGAGGCAGCTGGAACGGAGAGACCTTTAACGGAGCTTTCTCGTTGCGATGTGTTAAGAATCAGTGATAATATTAGATTCAGTTTATTCTTTACTTATTGACAAAAAATAGATTTGTGCTAGGATGGAGTATAATTTAATTATATTAATTATAGGCATATGGGCAAAAAAAGTCTGTTAATACTAATAGGAGTTCTCGTTATCGGAATTTCCGGGGCGGCTTTTGCTCAGGCAAAACCATTTTCGATTACAGATAATACGGCTGCTTTTAAAGTTGATGTAAAACCCACTAAGAAGTTTAGCTGCGGCGCTAAGATTAGTGACCTTGAGGGAAATACATATGGAACGACGCTTCTGGGCTCTCAGTGTTGGATGGCGGAAAATCTGCGAACCAAGCTAAAGGCCGATGGTACTTGTATCAATGGCGGTACTCCGCCTTGTCCTGATGCCAGCCCGTCTGACACTGATCGTCGGTGTTATGATAATAACGAATCAGCTTGTGCTACCGGTGCCTTGTATACGCCGGCCGGCATTGAAATGGATTATGATTACTCATTATTGGCACAGGGTCCTCAGGGCATCTGCCCATCCGGATGGCATATCCCAACCGAAACCGAATGGAAGATTTTGGAGAGGCATGAAGCGGGCATCAGCGATCCAAACAATGAGAGCGCGTGTGCGATCACTCAAGCAACACAGTATCTAAATCAGATTCCTGCTTTCGGAACCTTTGGCCCCTTCTTCAGCCAGGCATTCCTAGGTTTTATCTGTCAGCCAGCAGGTGACGAAATGAAGAATGGTCCCCTCCATTCAACTATGACTGGGTTCTATAAGCCGGGCGGCGGGTACGTGGGGGCTGTTCCGAGAGCCCCAAATCAGTTTGCTGTGTACTGGAGTAATTATATGGGGCCTATTGATGAAAATGAAATCGGCGCCGGTTATGGCCCCGGATTCAAAGCAAGGGTGCTTACCAATACTCGGTCAACGGTTGGAACGGTTTTTTATCCTGGTGCAGGTGGCTGGAACGGAGAGACCTTTAACGGAGCTTTCTCGTTGCGATGTGTTAAGAATTAAAACAGTTCGAAAAACCGGCTCCCTTGGGAGTCGGTTTTTTTATTGGTGATATATAAGCTGTGGTATACTAAAGGTATGAATAAATTACGCAACAAGGGATTTACGTTGGTTGAATTATTAATTGTTATGGCCATCATAGGTCTTTTAGGATCTTTAACAATGGTGGTAACGGCCGGGGCGCGCGTATCAAGCCGGGATATTCGCCGCGTGTCTGATGTGCAGCAAGTTGTTACGGCCTTGGAATTTTATTATAACCGAGCGGGTATGTATCCGACCTTGGTTACATCTTCAGCTCCTTTAAGCGATGGCGCTCGAACATACTTAGATTCAGTTCCGGAAAATACCTACCCGCGCAAGGACGGCGATTGTTTGGATCGTAATTTTTTGTATGAAGCAGTACCCGGGTCTGCTACCTATCAAGTCACTTTTTGTTTAGGCAGCGACAAAGGACGTCTAAAAAAAGGCATTAATGTTTGTGAAAATGGATCATGCCTGCCCTGCAATGAATTAAGCGTGAGAGATAGCGATGGCAATGCGTATAGCGCCGTTTCCATCGGAGGACAATGCTGGTTAGCGGAAAATCTACGTACCAAAAGCTTTCCTAATGGCAATTGCATAAATGACGGAACAAAACCCTGCGCTGATGCTTCAGCGGCCGATAATGGGAAAGGGCGTTCTTGCTATAATAATCAAGAGACTAATTGCGCAACAGATGGCGGTCTTTATAAACCTGACATTATTCTTAACGGGGGAAGCGAAGGGGCGCAGGGTATTTGTCCCTTTGGTTGGCATATTCCAACGGATAGCGAATTAGCTATTTTGGATGCCTACGCCAATGATTTTCCTAACACCTGTAATCCCTTGCGCAATGGCTGGGGTTGCGATGGCGCCGGTAATAAGTTAAAGCTCGGCGGAATGTTGGGATTTAATATGGCATATGCCGGTCAGCGGGGCAGCGATGATAGTTTTGCTTTTCGGGGCAATAATGCTAGTATATGGTCGTCAACAGCAGGAGATTTGCCCAACTCGTATTGGTACCGCTATATTTTTAGCGGATCGGCGAGTATAGCACGCGGGCGGACAGTCGCTGATTTTAGTCTTTCTGTACGCTGTATCAAAAATTATTAATTAATAGTATTGGCATGAAACTTATTGTAATCCGACACGGACAAACTAATTATAATGTTAAGCATTGGTGTAATAGCCGTCCTAACCCCAAAGTGCGGTTGACTGCTTTGGGCAGGCAGCAGGCTAAAGCGGCGGCCGAAAAATTAAAGGCAGAAAAGATTGAAGTTGTATATATTTCTCAACTCGTTCGCTCTCAGCAAACAGCTTTAATTCTTAACGGCTATCATCATGTGCCGGTTATTGTTGATAAGCGTTTGAATGATCGATCTGTAGGCTGCGAAGACCAGCCGGTTGATATTTTTTATACTTGGCGTGATAAGCAAAAAAATCCCTGGACAGGCCGCTTTCGTGATGGGGAATCATATGAAGATATGAAAAAACGTATAGCCTCTTTTCTAAAGGATTTAAGCAAAATGGACTACAAAACAGTCTTAATCGTTACTCATTTGCCTATTTTAAAGGCTATGCGCGGTTATTTTAAGGGACTTAGCAATGAGCAAATGGATGCTTTAAGCGAGGCTCAGGTACCTAACTGCCGTATTATGCGCTTTATTTTGCCGTCAAAGACCAGTAAGAAATTCCTTAAATCTTGACAAAAAAGGGGCTCAGTGAGTATAATCAAAACGTTGCTTTTTAAGTAGCGTTTTTGCTTTTAAAGTAACAATAAGTTAATTCGCATTTAACTTAATTCGCTCATTCCAAAACAAAATTTTCAAAGGAAAACAAGATGAAAATCAACCCTTTAAACGAAATACCTGGACCAGCTCCAGCAGCAAATTTAAAATGTAAATGTTGCCTTTGCAACATTGAAATTGCAGCCTATGAAAAAGACACGATGATAGTATCGTGTGGCGAAGCACATATTGTTTTTCATATGCATGAATTACCTTTCTTTGTAACTAAGAAGCAATATATTTCAGAAGGGAAATTTCTAAAAAAAGATATTGAACTAAACGAAAAAGATTTCTCTGATTTTAAAACCGCTTTTGATGTATTTTCAGAAGCTAAGCAAAAAGAAGAGAAAGAGGTTTTTAGTTTAGCGTTACTTGATATTCTTCTTATGAGTTTGCATGGCAAAAATTTGCAAACTTTAGAACAGGAAGTAAATACTGCTAAAGAGCCGGTTGCTAATAATAAAGTTGTTAATTTGGAACCTGATGAAAGGGCAGGGGAACGCTCAAAAATAATAATATATGATGCACAGGGTAGTGTGTCATATATGTAAAATTCATTTTTTAAAAAATAAATTCAAAGCTTGGAGATTCATCTTCAAGCTTTTTTTATCCACTTATTTTTACCCTTGGCGCTTTAGTGAGGGTATGCTATATTCTTGATATGGATATGCTTCAAAATCAACAAGAGCTAGCTGGATATTTCGCCGACTGCCTCATTGATCAAAAATTTCCTTCCGGACTCGACGAGGCCGGCTTTGAGACGATCCGTACTGATCTTATAGACCGTATTAATAGAGAAATTACAACGGTTATTTTTGATAATTTAACGGAAGAGCAACTTGAAGAAATGGAGAATTTGCTGGATGAAGATGACGGCCGTCGCGCTGCCTTGTTTTTGCGCGAAACTATTCCTGATCTACGCCGTTTGGTCCTTGAGCGGCTTGTACTGCTGCGAGAAGAAATTAACTAATTTATTATTAAAGCGTAACCCCTATGCACGCTGAATCCCTTTCTTTTACTGAAAATAAGGCTATAGACCGTTTTGACGGCAAGCACCATCTTATCGCCGGTATTGCCTTAAGCGGACTGTTTGAAAGCGAGGATGACCTTAAAAACGCTTTTAATGAGACATTAGCTGAATAGCTATGGCTAATGGCAGAATCCCCTGCGTAGCAGGGAGATTCTGCCAGGACGATTATTTATATTTTTCATTGAAGTCACTTGGGTCGGCTTCAATTTTTTTAAAGAGGGGAGAGAGATTAGAAATTTTTATATTCTGGAGAAGATTTGAGATATCGCTTGGTTCCGGCCACTGTTTGAGATCAATGCCGAGCATGGCAATAAGCTTATCAAAAGTTGCTGGGGCAATAGGTTTAAGCAAAGCCGCCAGGGCAATCGTAATATAGAGGCTCCCCGCCATAATAACGCGATAACGTTCCATATCCGTTTTTTTAACGGTCCAGGGGGTTGTATCGGAAAGATATTTATTGGCAAAGGCAGAAAGCTCTAATATGCGTTCCGCATAATTTTTAAATTTACATTGACTCAATAGTACGTTAGCTTCAGCGAGGGCTTTATGTGTTTCGGCAATAATTATTTCGTCAGGACTCACATCCGCAAAATTCAATTCTTCAGAAAGCTTTAGCGTACGGAAAAGGAAGTTGCCGAGGTTAGCAATTAAGAGATTATTGGTTTTGGCAATAAAATCAGACCAGGTAAAATCGCTATCCGAGTTTTCGGGCATAATAAGGCAAAGATAAAAACGGATTATATCCAAGTCAAAATCTGCCAATATTTTTCGCGGATTAAGCGTTACGCCAAAGCTTTTTGAAAAAGCTTCGTTATTGAGTGTTAAAAATTGGTTAATGGCGGGAACATCTGGTAAGTGAAGAGATTCATCATAAGCATGCAATTGGCCGGGCCAAAACAGGCTATGAAATACTAAATTATCTTTACCAGCGAAGTAGTAGTGTTGGGCATCTTTATTATGCCAATATGGTTGCCAATCTTGGCCGCCCTCTTCTGATTGTTTAATTGAGGCCGAGAGATAGCCGATAACAGCTTCGAACCAAACATAGAGGCGTTTATGTTCGTAACCGGCTAAGAGTTTATCGGTTGGTATACGATCAGCGGGAATCTCAATGCCCCAATCTATATCGCGAGTAACTGGACGGCCTTTAAGTCCGTTTTTAAGCCAGCGCAATGATTCGTTGGCAACCCATGGTCGCCAATTTTTTTCGCGTTCAGTAACATACGTTGTTAGAAAATTATCTAATTTTGGCCAATCAAAGAAATAATGCTCAGTTTCTTTCATAATGACCGGGGTTTTTGAAAGCTTACTGAGGGGATTAATTAATTCTCCTTGGTTTAACAGTCGTCCGCAGTTATCACATTGATCGCTGCGGGCTTCGGCGTCGCCGCAGTGCGGGCAGGTTCCTTCAACATAACGGTCAGGCAAAAATCGCTGATCAGTTTCAGAATAATATTGCTCAGATTTTTCTTTATAGAGGTAGCCTTTTTCAATAAAGGCAACAAACATGTCTTGGACAACTCGTTTATGCGTTGGGTTATCGGTACGAGTATACAGATCAAAGGTCAGGCCTAGCTCTTTAAAAAGGGCTTCATGCTTAGGATGGTATTCATCCACGACTTGGGAAGGAGTTAGCCCTCTCTTATCAGCTTCGATGGTTGTTGGCGTGCCATGGCAGTCAGAGCCTGAGACCATTAGAACATCATTGCCGATAAAGCGGTTAAAGCGCGCAAAAATATCAGCCGGAATAAGATATCCTGCTAAGTGTCCAAAATGGATGTCGCCATTTACGTACGGCCAGGCAACCCCGATAAATATATTTTTAGTATTTTTTGTGGACATAGTTTTGTTATAGTAAGTCATTTTTGGGGAAAAATCAAACTTTGGTATGGTATACTAAAAATATGATGAACAATTCACCTTGGATTGCCCAATTACGTTTTAAGCGCGTATGTAAACAACTAGAGAGTGATTTTGAGACCGATGTTGCTGTTGTTGGCGGGGGAATTGCCGGTTTGGCAACTGCTTTTTTTATTTTGAGAGAATCTGATAAAAAAGTTATTTTATTAGAAGCCGACAAAATCGCGCATGGCGCTACCGGTCATAATGCTGGACAGTTAGTTACGTATTTTGAAAGGCATTTTGTTGAATTGGTAGAAGAATTTGGTTTGAAATTGGCGGCTGAAGGACAGGCGTCGGTAGAAAGCGCTTGGGAGTTGTTAGAGGGTATTATGAGCGAAACTAATATTGACGTGCCACTGCACCGCTTTACCGGCTACGCTGGTTTTTCAACCTTAGAACAATTGTTCTTGCGTCTTGATGAAGAAGCACTGAGGGCGCAGGCTGGCTTGCGGACACACGAAATCCTAGTGGCGGATGATCCCCTTATTTTATTACGCATCCCCGATGCGTACGCTGGTTTGTATAAAGTAGTGAGCCGTGAGAATATCGCCGATCTTTTAGAAACGAACGCTACTCATTATATTGCCCTCAAGGCTTCGGCTAAGGGTTGTATGAATAGCGCTTTGTTTTGTGAACAGTTAGCCGAATGGTTAGAGAAACTATACCCCGCTCGTTTTACGTTATTAGAAAAAACCCCGGTACAGCACGTGCGGCTTACGCATAGCAATGCAGTGCTTGAATGCCAGCAGGGCAATGTTACAACGGAGAAAGTAGTATTATGTACCAATGGCTTCGAGTCTATTCGCATCAGCAATGAACGCGGTCTTGATATTGATGGACGTTTTCACGAATGTATTGAGGGAACAATTGGGTACATGGGGGGATATATCAGTGACGAAAATCATCCGCCCGTAGCTATTAGTTATTTTGATCCCCAGCATGTCTCACGTCTTGATCCTTACACCTATTTAACTCGTCGTCCGCATGAACGGGGGCTGCAAGCAAGAAATCTGATTTGCATCGGAGGGCCTGAAATCGGTTTGGAAGATAAGGCAACCTATGATCGTAATGCACACCCGTATCCCGGGGAAGCAGCGCAGACGATTGACAGTTTTATGAAGAAGAATTTCCGAGGCTACCCCAAAAATGTAGCGTATGATTTTTTATGGCACGGCTTAATGGGTTATACAAAAAACGGTGTACGACTTATTGGTTTCGAGCCCTGTAACCATCACTTATTATATAATCTTGGCTGCAACGGGGTTGGTTTGTTGCCTTCTATATACGGCGCATCTCGTATAAGTCGCTTAATTGGCGGAGAAATTTTACCGCCGTCAATGTTTGATGTTCGAGATAAGCGATGTTTTTTGCCGGATTAATTATCCTCGCCATTTTGCTGGCGCCAAAGGGCATAATAGAGTCCGGGCTCTTTGAGGAGGTTATCGTGGGTGCCTTGTTCGGTAATAGTGCCCTTTTCTAAGACATAGATTTGGTCAGAATGCATAATCGTTGAGAGTCTATGGGCAATAAGAATGGTAATGAGATTCGGTTTAGCAGCAGTAATTTCTTTAATAGTTTCCGTAATCGCTTTTTCAGTAATACTATCGAGGCTTGAAGTAGCTTCGTCAAAAATGATAACATCAGGATTTCGTAGAAGCGCCCGGGCAATTGCTAGACGTTGTTTTTCACCGCCGGAAATTTTTAGACCGCCTTCGCCAATTTTCGTTTCAAGACCTTCGCCGCCTCGTTCCAAAAGGCTCATAGCGGAGGCTTGGCGCATGGCTTCTAAACATTGCTCATCGTTGGCTTCTGGGTTAACAAAAAGTAGGTTTTGGCGAATAGTTCCGGCAAAAAGCTGTGTGTCTTGCGAGACATAGCTTAACTTTGCTTTGAAATTATCAGCCTTGATTGTTTGTATATCGAGGCTATTAATCATAATTGTTCCGCTGCTTGGTTGGTACAGGCCAAGCAGGAGCTTAATTAAGCTAGTCTTGCCTGCACCCGAAGGCCCGGCAAAAGCCACGGTTTGTCCAGGTTTAATATCGAGGTTGATATGGCTTAAGGCAGCAAAGCCGTCGTCTTGGTAGGCAAAACTGACATCTTTAAAAGCGAGGCTGGAAATATGGGTAATTTCATTAATGCGCCCGTCTGTTTCTTCCGGTTTCATATTTAGGATTTCATCGAGTACTTCATTAGAAGCCTTGGCTTCTTGGTATTGCGTTGCAACATTCGATAATTCGTATAAGGGGTTGAAGATAAAGAAAGAATAGAAGAGTAGGCTGAAAAATTCGCCGAGTGTAATTGCTTGCGTGAAGATAAGCCATAGCATGAGCAAGAGCAAACTTGATCGGCAGAGGTTGATCATCGTCCCTTGGATAAAGCTTAGTTTGCGAACGAGTTTAATTTTCTTTAATTCAAGATTGAGAATTTCGTCATTGACGCGGTTGAGTCGGTCGGTTTCTTGCTGCTCAAGGCCAAGGCTTTTGACAAGCTCAACGTTGCGTAAGGTTTCTGTTGTTGAACCGGCGAGTTCTCCCATCTGCTTGACGATGCTTTGCTGAGCGTATTTTATTTTTTTGCTGATATAAAAAGTAAGCGTGCCTAGAATAGGAAGAAGGAGAAAGAACGCTAAAAATACAAGCCAGTTGATGAAAGCTGCGTAGACAAGGACAAAAGCCAGTCCGACTAAAGAAACAAAAATAACATTAACCCCGCTTGTGATAATTGCTTGATTATCGAGCCGAGCTTTTTGGATTTTTTGTAGAATTTCTCCTGATTTTTGATCTTCAAATACGAAATAGGGGAGGCGTAGCGAATGGCTGATACCGCGGGCATACATTGAAGTGCCGATATTTTGCGTAACGTAATTTACGTAGTAGTCTTGAAAGTTTTTAGCAATGCGTGAAATAAGCGCAAAAGTGACTGAAGCTAAGAGTAAGAGCCCAACTCCTTGGATAAAGTCTTTAGCGGCCAATTCGCTAGCATGGTTGGCGTAACGGTCGATTAAAAGGCGGAAAATTTGGGGGTCTAACAGTGAAAAAACTTGGTTTATAGTTGCCAAGCCTAGTATGAGAAACAGCTTTTTACGGTGTTTTTTTAAATACTGGATAGTGAGCTTCATAAAGGCAAAAATATAATACTAATGTGTATACATGATACGTGAAAAAAGCCTTTTTGTCTAGGATTATAGGAAAAAATGTGTATATGCGATATAATGTTTTTATGACTATATCATCAATCACAGCCCGGGAAATTCTTGATAGCCGCGGCAATCCTACCGTTGAAGCAACTGTTGTTTTAAATGATGGGAGCACCGGCACAGCATCTGTACCTTCGGGAGCTTCAACTGGGACATACGAAGCGGTTGAATTACGAGATGCCCGCTCTGACCGTTTTGAAGGCAGGGGGGTTTTGCACGCAGTAAAAAATATTGAAGAAACAATCGCACAAGTCTTAATCGGCATGGATGCTTCTAGCCAAGAAGCGATTGATAAAGCCATGATACAGCTTGATGGTACTCCTAATAAATCAAAATTAGGCGCTAACGCCATATTAGCCGTTTCTTTAGCAACTGCTCGGGCAGCAGCTAATGCCGCGCACCAGCCCTTATTCAAATACTTACGCCAATTTTTTCCAATGGCTGCCCCGGAATATATACTGCCAATACCGCTCATGAATATCATCAATGGCGGCGCACATGCTGCTTGGTCAACTGATATCCAAGAATATATGATCATTCCTCAGGCTAAAACCATGGCTGATAGGATTAGAATGGGGACCGAGGTATATGAGGCGCTCAAGGATATTATTCATACGCATGGATATAATGAAACGATAGGGGACGAAGGCGGATTTGCGCCAGCTGTTTCCGGCAACGAAGAGCCTTTTGATTTAATTATTCAGGCAATCCAAAAAGCTGGGTATGAGGCGGGTAAAGATATTTCTTTAGGAATAGATGCGGCGGCGTCTGAGTGGTATCGCAATGGACAATATCATCTAAAGAAGCAGGGCAATATGGATAGCGGGAAATTATCTGATTGGTACCATGATTTAATAAAAAAATATCCCCTGATTTCGATAGAAGATCCTTTTGGCGAAGATGATTGGAGTATTTTTAAAAACTTTACCGCCAGCTGCGATGAAACTATACAGATTGTCGGGGATGATCTATATGTAACCAATGTCAGTCGTATTGAGAGGGGCATACAAGAGAAAGCAACTACTGCGGTTTTGGTTAAGCCTAACCAAATCGGGTCTTTGTTTGAAACTATAGAAGCCATAAAGCTCGCTCAAAAAAATGGTTTTAAAACTATTATTTCTCACCGCAGCGGGGAGACGATGGATGACTTTATTGCCGACTTAGCCGTGGCTGCTAACGCCGGACAAATTAAAGCTGGCGCCCCGGCACGAGGTGAGCGAGTTGCGAAATATAATAGGTTGATGGAGATTGAAAGAGAATTGGAAATATTGTAGGTTTTTTGCTCCACCCCTAACCCTTTTTCATCTCCCGATGGGAAGAGGGGTTTAGTTAGCCGAAATTTGTGGTTTCACCCCACCCCCGGCCCCTCCCCGTCTTCGACGGGAAGGGGAGATTAGAGAAAGTAAGTTTCAGTAATATTTTTACAGTGGGTTTTGATCTTTTTCATAACATCTAGTATATTATTTTCAATTTCTTCGTTTCGTATTCTGAGGATGGTAATCCGGTGTTGAGTAATTATGCATTCTCTCCTTCTATCATAAGTCGCGACTTGCGGATCATCGTGGATACCGCCATCAACTTCGATTCCTATTCTAAGTAAAGGGCAATAAAAATCTAAGATAAAACCCGCAACGACATATTGCCGCCGGAATTTATATTTTAATATTTGTTTCTTTCTTAAGAGTTGCCATAATTTTTCTTCCGCTGGAGTCGAGGTTTTTCGAAATTCTCTTGCCATGAGAATTTTTTGCTTATATGACATAGTGGTTTTTATAAGAACAAAAGTTACCCCTTTCCACGCTTGCGTGGAGAGGGGCTGCCTGCCGGCAGGCAGGGGGGGGTGAGGTGAACAAAAAGAAACCCCTCCTTGCGCTTGCGCGAGGAGGGGCAGGGGTGGAGTGCATCAGAAGCTTTGCGCTTGCGCGAGGGTGGGGTCGAGAATTAAGCGCCATCTCGGTTAAGTAACCATAGAAGGATAAAAGAAAAAAGGCAAAATAAAAACCCTCCTGTTAAGGAGGGTTTTAAAAAACATATTTTATATATCCAAATTTTCTACCTTTTGAGCGTGTGTTTGAATGAAGTGTTTACGGGGTGCAACATCGCCTCCCATAAGCATTTCAAATGTTTCGGAGGCTAAGGCCGCGTCTTCAATCACTACTTGTTTCATAACGCGCGTGGCCGGATCCATGGTGGTTTCCCATAGCTGGCTGGGATTCATTTCTCCAAGACCCTTGTAGCGCTGAATGGAAATTTTTGTAGCTCGAGTTTTAGGACTTTCTTCTTCAGTTGCTGCATTAGGATCACTGTCTTCATCGGCCGGACTCTCAATAATTTCCGCCGCTTCGCTTCCTTTAGTCATTTCAGCAATAATGGATTGTTTTTCCTCGTCAGAGAAAGCATATTTAGCCACAGTACCTTTTTTAATTTGGTACAAAGGAGGCTGGGCAATATATAAATAGCCGCCTTTAACTAACTCGTTAAAATGCCTAAAGAATAAGGTGAGCAAGAGGGTGCGGATGTGGGCGCCATCGACGTCAGCATCGGTCATGATAATAATGCGATGATAGCGAAGCTTAGTGATGTCAAATTGGTCGTCGATATTCGTTCCCATTGCAATCACCAAGTTTTTAATTTCGTTATTGGCAAGCATTTTGTCGAGCCGGGCGCGTTCAACGTTAAGGATTTTACCGCGCAGGGGGAGAATAGCTTGAAAACCGCGGTCACGGCCTTGTTTTGCAGAGCCGCCGGCTGAGTCTCCCTCAACGATATAGAGTTCAGATTCTTCTGGTTTTCGGGAGGAACAATCAGCTAATTTACCGGGAAGCGTCATGCCTTCAAGGGCTCCTTTGCGCAAGATGTTGGCGCGGGCGCTGCGAGCCGCAAGCCTCGCCATTGCGGAAAGAACACATTTTCCAATGATGGCTTCAGCTTCACGGGGATGCTCTTCAAGAAAAGTTGCAAAGGTATCACCCATGACTTGTTCAACGTAGGTTTTGATTTCTGTGTTGCCGAGCTTGTCTTTTGTCTGCCCTTCAAACTGAGGATCACCAAGCTTAACACTGATGATAGCGGTGAGGCCTTCTCGTACGTCATCTCCTGTTAGATTTTCATCTTTTTCCTTAAGAAGATTATGATTGCGAGCGTAGGAATTAAGCGTACGGGTAAGGGCGGTTCTAAAACCGACTAAGTGCGTTCCTCCGCCCGGGTTAATAATATTGTTAGCAAAAGCAAGGACGTTTTCATTAAAGCCGTCGTTGTATTGCAAGGCAATTTCAACGCGTGCGTCATTGATCTCTTTATCAGCGTAAAAAATAGTTTCATTTTTAACCGTACTGTTACGATGAAGGGATTTTACATACGTTTTTATGCCGCCTTCAAAATAAAAGGTAAAGTGCTTTGGAGAATGATCGGGCCGTTCGTCAATTAAGTGCAGCGTTATGCCTTTGGTTAGATAGGCTTGCTGTCTAAGGCGATCAAGAATTTTTCCCCAGCTAAATTCTAGCTCGGAAAAAATTGTTGGATCGGGTTTGAAGATAATAGTTGTTCCAGTTCGTTTTGTCGTACCGATGGCCGCGATTTTTTTTTGCGGAACGCCTTGTTTATATTCTTGCATCCAAATTTTACCTTGGAGATGAATTTCTGCCCGTAAGTATGAGCTCAGAGCGTTAACAACGCTGACTCCGACGCCATGCAAACCCCCGGAAACTTTATAACCGCCGCCGCCGAATTTACCACCGGCGTGCAATTTTGTTAAAACAGTTTCTAATGCTGATACTTTGGTTGTTTTGTGAATATCAACTGGAATGCCGCGGCCGTTATCAGTAACGGAAACCGTGCCATCAGCTAAGAGGGCAGTAGTGATTTCGGTCGCGTGCCCCGCCATGGCTTCGTCAATGGAGTTATCAACTACTTCCCAAATAAGGTGATGTAGACCGGCGGCTGAGGTGGAGCCAATATACATGCCCGGTCGCTTTCGCACCGGATCCAGTCCTTCGAGAACGGTTATTGATTCAGCACTATAGCCGCTAGCGGCTTTTTTAGTTGATGTGTCAGTCATGTCTGTGAGTATAAAAACACCGCAATAATAAGGCGGAAGTCTACGTATATTCTAGCAGTAAATAGAGCTGCTGGCAAGGTGATTTTAAAGACAATTTTCATTAAAATATGGTATAGTATAAATAATATGTTTATAGATCATCGTCGGTCTTTACCCGATACCAATCCAGTCCCGCCTCCCGTTACGCCCTCAAATTTTTCATTGCTAAATTCTAAGCGCTTGTGGCTATATGTGGCAATTGCCGTAGTGGTCCTAGGCTCAGGAGCGGGTGCTTTTTGGTATTTTTCAAAGAGAGTCTCTTCTCCTTCAACGCCAGTGCCCTCAACACCTGAAACTCCTACGGGCTTGCCTGAAACCTTGGCACCGACTGAAAATGGCCCAGCTGACTCCGAATTATCCGCTAGCGATCGCAAAGGCGAGACCGTTACTTTTGGGGCATATTACCAATCGCTTGCCACCGAAGCTTTAGATATAAAACCTTTGACGGTAGGGTTGCCTTTAAATGTGAAGAGCGATGTTTCTAATTATTATGAAGTCGCAAGAAAAATTGACATTGATGCAGCTGTTGGCTCGCTTAATAAAAATGGCTTTGCTGTGATTGATAATCCTTTAGGAGACACAGCTAAAGATTTTTTTAGCGCTTATAACGAAATAGGGAAACGAGGAATACCCGCCCTCGTAACAAGTGATTTTTTATTATACTATTATCAAAATTCTTTAAAGCATATTTATCAAGAAATTCAAGCCTCATATTTCTATGACAGCTTATGGAAGGTTAATAAGCAATTATTTGAAACCGCTAATGCTCGCTATCTTGAGCGACGAAAGAAAGTGGGGCTCGCTAATGATCCTTTGCTGGAAGCCGAGCGTTTAGAGGCTGGGTATTTTGCCGAGGCATTAGCTCTGCTCAACCCTGAAACAACACAAGTTAATGCCACGGAAGAATTAAATGCTTCGAGAACCTTTAAGCCGAGCGAGGCCAAACGCTATCAATTTACCCCGCCGGCATATATTGCTGAAGATGTTGCGGCAGAGATGGCCTTAATTAAAGAAGCAAAGCGCAATGTTAAGTCACCTTTGTTTCTATATGATCGCAATTATACTGATTTTACGCTTCCTGCCGAATATGGGGACAGCGCTAAGTTGCGAAATTTTTACTTAGCTAGTCGTTGGCAATCTGCTCTTTTCCCCCTTAATTTTAAGGGTACAGACTGTCCCCGCTGTTTGTTAGACAAAGATGACTGGACCATTAACCAAATCTCGGCCTTTTTGATATCCGAGGACATTGCAGCCAGCCAGCCGATTAAAAATGAATGGGCAAAAATTTATAAAGTTTTAAGTTTTTTTAGCGGGCTTCGTAGCGATTTAACCTATCTTGATTATCATGCAGTCCGCGAGGAGATATACCCTAAGCAAAAAGGCGAGGATATTTTTTCCAGCGACGCTTTTAATCGGTTGCAGCCCTTGCGTGAAAAGCTAGCAGCAAAAAAATTCCCCGCCTCAGCGGGAGGATTAAATCGAACCGACCCGCAGCAAAAAAATGCCCTCGGACTGCGTTTATTACAGACCGCTTTTTGGCCCGATCGGTATCTATATGATCGCTTAACAATGCAAGCAGTTGGTGTGCACAACCGTCCGCGCAACGCCCGAGGGGAGCCGGCACAGTATTTAACTTCCTGCGTCAATAAAGAGAGAGCCTTATATCGCTGCCGCGGCATCGGCTTTGATATATTAGGAACAGCTTCTTTGCTTCCCGGAGCCGGTTCTTTTGTTGCCGATAATATCAACTATTCCGCCTATAATAATGAGCGCCTTAAACTTAATAAAGAAATAAACGCCCTTCCCTTAGCGCAGCGCCGCTCAAATAATTTTTGGACAACCTTAGATTTGCTAACCGCTTTTGTTAAAGATTCTTTCTCTACATTGCCATATAGCGTCAGCGCCGCTTGGCGTGATAGACAGCAGGCAACCGGATTAGCCGCTTTGACATCGCTCTCATTACCAGACGATGAATGGGAGGCTGCTCGTTCAGCTTCGACAAGTCTTGAGACCGGACAATCATCTTTGAATTTAAATTATGTCGAGCCTAACAGGCTTTTGTCTGACGAATTGGTAGCAGACGCAACTATGTTATTTCAAGCATTGTCTAATTTAGGTGTAGTGAAAGATAATGATGACCGTTTCGCCGAATTAGTGAGAACATTGCAAGGATTAAGATCTATTGCGCGCACTGAATTATCCGGAGGAACTTTAGCCCCGGGCGATTATCAATTGATTTCTGATATTATCGGACGCTATCGAATTGTAACTCAAGGCTCAAAAACATCCAGCGTCGTCTTTTATGATCCCTTGAGTGATAGGAACTTAAGCGTCAAGCAATCGGTTGCTCCTTTGAAGCTTTTGCTGCTTGTATATGAGAAAGATGGGAAAAAAGTGCTTGCCGTCGGTCCAGTTTTTAGCTATAAAGAAGAATAATTAATATAGATGAGTATGAAAAGCGATGAAAAAAAAGTCGTTGATTTTCGCGATGAGGCCGGTCTATCGACTCGGCGCTTAGATATAGGGTTGTGGTATGTGCGCCACCGTCGCTTTTTTGTTATTATCGGGATCGCCATTTTGGCTTTAACGGCCGCCAGCACGGTTGGCTACTCGCTGTATAAATTTTCTGATTATATTTTTGTCGGCCGGCAGCAAGAGCAGCAAAACTTTCTTGAACTCACATCGGGCGGAAGTTTGATTACTAACCGCAGTAATACCGGTAACAATTTGAGCTATTCTGATGTTAAAATATTAAGCGGGATAAATGACCAATCTGATATCTTAGCAGCGGTTACAAATTCCAATACGCGCTCTCTCATTAATTTTTCTTATTATTTTAATGTAAATGGGGAAAAAGTTGGAGGAAGCAATGATTTTATTTTTCCGGGCGATACCAAGTATGTAATGGCGATTGGCGTAAAGCTCTCCGCTCCCAATCCCACGGCTACCCTTGTAATCGAGAATATAAGCTACAGTCGCTTAGACAGGCGGGCAATTGGCGATTGGGATCAATATCGCTCTTCTCACATTAATTTTTTGATTGAACAAGCCGCTTTTGTTCCGGCTTCTGATAGCGGCTTATCCGAAAAAGTAAGCCTCGGAGAATTAACTTTCCATATCACAAATCAAAGCGCTTTTGGCTATAAAAATGTGCCCCTTTCGATTCTGCTTAAAAGCGGAGGCAATATCATAGCTATTAATCGTTATCAGCTTAATGATTTTCGATCCGGCGAGGCTCGTAATGTTCGTTTGACATGGCCGGGAAAATATTCCGGGATTGATCAAGTGGAAATCACTCCAGATCTTAATATTCTTGATGAGGATGTATATCTTAAATATTCGTCGCTCTAGCTGCCATACGATTCATTCATTGTTTCATGAAAAAAATTTTTCTCTTTTTAAAACGTATTGATTGGTTCATTTTAGGACCCATTATTATTTTACTCTGCTTTAGTTTAGTGGAAATATATAGCATTAGTCTTGGACAGTCTGGCGCTGATTTATTATTCTTCCGAAAACAATTGGCTTTCGTGGTTGTGGGGATCTTGTTGTATTTTATTTTTTCGAATATCGACTATCACTCAGTGTATAGTTACTACAATTATTTATATGCGGGGGGAGTGCTCTTCTTAATAGCGGTTTTAGTTTTTGGACGCACTATTAATGGTACGCGCGGCTGGTTTTATATTTTTGGGTTTGGCTTGCAGCCGGTCGAATTAATAAAAATAATTTTATTAATCTGCCTGGCACGCTACTTTGCAAAGAATTCTATTTCCGCTCACCCCCTTAAGCATTTGTTGGTAAGCGGCGGAGGGACAGCCCTGTGCATGTTTTTGGTTTTGATGCAGCCTGACTTTGGATCAGCCGCCTTGTTATTTTTCATTTGGCTAGCCATAGTGGCAGCCGTAGGTTTTGAAAAGAAATACCTAGGCTTTATCGCCGTTGGTCTTTTAGTTGCTCTCGCTTTTGCGTGGGCTTTTGTTTTTAAGGATTATCAGCGCGAGCGTCTGTTAACGTACTTTCATCCCTCGTCTTCAACAACCCAATATAATGTCAAACAGGCCATTATTGCTGTCGGCGCCGGCGGCTTGTCGGGCCGCGGCCTTGGCTTTGGGTCTCAGTCGCAGCTAAAATTCTTGCCGGAAGCCAATACAGACTTTATTTTTGCTGTTATCGCTGAAGAATTAGGATTAATAGGGGTCTTCGTTGTTATTGGGTGTTTCATGGTATTACTCTATCGGCTTATTTCAGTTTTGCCCAATATCCGCAATTATTTTGGCTCAATTTTCGTTGCGGCTGGCGCGGGCTTGATTTTTATTCAAATGTTTATTAATATTGGTATGAATATGGGTATTCTGCCGGTAGTGGGTATTCCACTACCCTTTGTCAGTTATGGCGGAAGCGCGCTGTTAGCCCATTTGGCCTTGGCCGGAATTATGCAAAGCATTATCAGCCGGTCCGCTCTCAAACACTAAATTATTTTTTTATGTCCGATTCTATACGCCTAGCCGCCACTGTCCGTAACGGGAAAGTAAGCGATTTGAAAGAAATGATTCCTGCCGTAATGTACGGTTCGGGAAGCGAAAACGTCAGCTTATCTATTAAGCGTGTTGAGTTCGAAAAAGTATTTGCTCAAAGCGGTGAATCCGGTTTGATTTCTTTAAAGCTTGATGACGGCGCTGAATCGCCCGTAATCGTTAAAGATTATCAATTAGAGGCTGTAAAGCACCGCATTATCCATGTCGATTTTTTCAAGGTTAACATGAAAGAAAAAGTTACGGCTGAAGTTAGCTTGGAATTTGTTGGCGAGTCGCCAGCTGTTAAGACTAAGGGCGGAATTGTCATTCACAATTTTGATACGTTGGAAATCGAATGTTTGCCTTCTGATCTTGTTCAAAAAGTAGAAGTTAATTTGGGCATGCTGGAAAATCTTGGCGATTCAATTACCATCGCCGACATTACCCTTCCTAAGGGAGTTATCTTTACCCATGAGCCATCGGATGACGTAGTCGTACATGTCATTGAACCGAAGAAATCGGTTGAAGATGCCGCCGCTGACGCAGCTATTGAAGCAACGGCCGAGGCTAATGCAGCGGGTACTGCTGCCGGCACCGCGGCTCCAAAGGCTGAAGAAAAGAAATAAATTTGATTTTAAAACCCCGTCGCTCGCGAGCGACGGGGTTTTTGTTTGGTCTAAAATCTAACTATTCCTATTCTTGTTTTTCCCGCTAAGTCTTTTTTAAATTCAACCGTACGCTGCGGCCAAATTTTTTTAAATCTCATTTTTTGTCCGGGGTTGATTTCGCACAAAAGGGTAATAGAGTAATGGTGTATTTTTTGCAAAGCGGCAATTTGTCTCGCTACTGTTCTATAAAGGGTTAAACCGTCAGTGCCGCCATAGAGGGCTAATCTAGGTTCGCGACTGATTGATTTTTCTGCTCTGATTTCAGCGGCTGTAAGATAGGGGAGGTTGGCGGTAATCATTAGATGCGAATAAGGGGGAAGTTTTGGCAGACGCGATAGCAAGTCACTAGTAATAAAACGGATAGTATTTCGGTTATGGCGCTTAGCGTTTTTTCTGGCGATGGCAAGAGCTTGAGTCGAAATATCAAGGGCTAGTGTTGAAGCAAAAAAAGGGGAGAGCGAGATAGCCAAACAGCCCGAACCAGTGCCTATATCTATAAGCACATCTTGGGGCTGGGCTATGTCTTTGACTATGTCGACTATACGTTCGCTTTCTGGCCGGGGAACCAAAACGTTAGGACTAATGATAAAATCAAGGCCGTAAAATTCCTTATGGCCGAGCAGGTAGGCAATAGGAGTATGCTGCCGTCTTTGTTGTATAAGCAGGGCAAATTTTTTTGTTTGTGCTGTTGAAAGCGTTTGTTCGGGATGAGTAATAATAAAAGAGCGGTCTTTGTTAAGACAGTGAGCGAGCAGTAGTTCGGCATCGAGCCAGGGAGACTGCGAACCGGCCTGCTTGAGCGTCTCAGCGGCTTGCTTAAGAGCTTGTTTGATTGGAGTTGAAATAGTCTTTGAGCGCATGCATCATTTCATCAAGGTTGCCTTCCATGATCAAGTTTATTGAATGCCAGCTCTGTTTGAGGCGGTGGTCGGTAACGCGATCTTGAGGAAAGTTGTAAGTACGAATTTTATCGCTGCGATCGCCGCTACCAACTTGTTCTTTGCGGGCAGCCGACTCTTTGGCGCGTTTTTCATCTTCAGCTTGCTGCAATAAGCGGGAGCGCAACACTTGTAGGGCCTTTTCTTTATTTTGGTGCTGGGATTTTTGATCTTGGCAAGAAACAATGATGCCGGTAGGGATGTGCAGGATGCGTATGGCTGAATAAGTTGTATTGACGCTTTGTCCGCCCGGACCGGATGAGCAAAAAGTATCAATACGTATATCGCTGGGCTTGATTTCAATATCGACTTCTTCGGCTTCGGGGAAAACAGCAACGGTAACGGCCGAGGTGTGAATACGCCCGGCTTTTTCCGTTTCTGGCACGCGCTGAACGCGATGCGTGCCGCCTTCATATTTCATTAAGCCGTATACGCCACTTCCTTCGATGGTGAATATTATTTCTTTATACCCGCCCAGACCGATGCGATTTGAGTCGAGAACATTAATTTTCCAGCCTTGGCGTTCTGCGAAGCGAGAATACATGCGGAAAATTTCGGCGGCAAATAAGGCTGATTCATCGCCGCCCGTACCGGCGCGAATTTCAACAATGGCGTTTTTCTTATCAAGGGGGTTAGCTGGGAATAGTTCATCTTTTAGTTCGGCCTCCAGTCTCGTTATATTCTTTTCTAAATCTTTATTCTCTTCGCTCGCCATGGTTCGCAAGTCTTCATCGCTCTCGCTGGCAAGCATCTGTTCATTGGCGGCCAGCGCTTCTTTGGATTTTTCAATTTTAGTAATCAAATCAACGGCTCGCTTAAGATCAGCGTGCTTTTTGGCGATTTTTGTCAGTTGATCTCTGTCAGCTTGAAGCTCCGGACTCATGAGTTCGGCTTCAATGGCGGCAAATTGTTCTTTAATATCTTCGTACATATCTTAATTCTAAAGTAAAATTCTCAAGGTGTCATGTTTATTGTCATTCCGAAACCTGTCGTTAGCGACAGGTGAGGAATCTTAAGATTTCTCAGTCACTTCGCCTGCCTGCCGGCAGGCAGGTTCCTTCGAAATGACAAATAGCAAAAACCCGATAAGTTCCATGTATGCTTAAACATACCGATACTTATCGGGTTTTAGAATAGTTACTTCTTGTCGGTCTTGGTCTTTTTCGTTACAGCTTTAGCAGCGCGCTTGGCAGTTTTGCCGCGAACAGTCTTGAGGCTTTCTTTAGCGCCAGCTTTGGCTTGGAACTTCTCAACGCGGCGAGCAGTGTCGACAAGCTTTTGCTTACCAGTATAGAAAGGATGGCAGGCAGCGCACAATTCCGTTGAAAGCTCATTCAAAGTCGAGCCAACGACAATAACATTGCCGCAAGCGCATTTGATCTGCGCTTCGGGGTAATAGGTAGGGTGAAGGTCTTTTTTCATAAATTTCTGTGGGAATAAATGTTTAGAGATTCTAACATAAGGCTTAAAAAATGTCAAAAGAGCTATAAAAAGGGGATTTTCCTAATATATTGACTTTTTATATAATATGTGCTATAATGATAGATTATAGTAAAATCTATAATATTTAATTCACTTAATAACTTATTTAAAAACCATCAAAGAAATAATTTCTTTGATTAAACCCGGTCAAATATCAAAGACCAACGGAGACAACACATGAAAAAGCTTATTAATAGCTTTACCGCAGTTCTTTTTATTATTACTACATTCATTATTGCCGGCTGCAGCGAAAACAGCCCCGTACAAACAGGCGCAAATTTAGAAAGCGCTCAGCACTTAAAGCAGGTGTATAAAGACGGAACAGCGCAATCTTTAATGCAGGATTTAAGAAATAACTTAAATATAAATTCAGCAGTATCATACAAAGACAGCGCTTGGGGAACGAATGGTGACGGTAGAACAACCCTTTATTATAATGGGCAGATAATTTGGACAAATACGTGGAATTCAAAGTTTGGAGCACCAGCTGTTAGAACTAGAATGGTGCACGGCTATTCTCTCGACCACAGTATTTATTTCATTCAGTTATGGAATGAATCTTTCAATGGAACATCGTCTTATGATGATGACAAGCTATTTATCAGCAAAAATAATGGTCCATTAACAGATATCAGTTCGGACTTTAAGTATTACAAATCTCCATTAAAAGCTTACAGCGGCAAGATATTCATTCCCAACACCGATTCCTATTATCTTAATTCATCCTCTCCTGTGTATCTTACATTGTGGGATGCAGCAGTCGGTTCATCCATTTCATATGAAATGGTTTATAATGAATGGATAAAATAAAAAAAAGTAAATAAATAAAAAAAAATAAAACCCTCCAATATTTTCATATTGAAGGGTTTTTTTGTGCCTCGAGAGAGAATCGAACTCTCATGGATTGCTCCGCACGATTTTGAGTCGTGTGCGTCTACCAATTCCGCCATCGAGGCATTTGTCACCCTGGCGAAGGCCAGGGGCTATTATTACGAATACGCTTGAATGATTTCCTTATATAAATCTCTCCACTCCGGATTAAATTTATTTATTAAATTCAGCTTCCATTGACGTTTCCAAAATTTTAACTGTTTTTCTCTTGTAATAGCTGATCTTATGCCATCAATAACTTCATAGTATACTAATTTTTCAATTCGGTATTTCGAAGTAAAGCTTTTATTCCTTTTAGTTTTATGATCATGGATGCGGCGTAACAAGCTATTCGTAATTCCAATGTATAAGGTACCGTGCACTCCAGAAGCTAGTATATAAACATAATATCGCTTACCCTCCATAGGCGATTTATTATTATCTTGAGCTATTAATGGATCCTGGACCTGCGCTCCGTTGCACGGAGCTTGTCCAGGATGACACTCGGGAGAGACTTTGTGTTCCAAAATTGTAAATAAAATTTTAATAATTGTCAAAGGCAGGGGCGCACGGTATAATAAGGAAGTTATATATGGGTTTAATCATTTCAATTGTAAACCAAAAAGGAGGAGTTGGAAAAACTACTACCGCAGTTAATCTTGCGGCCTATTTGGCGTACAACGGCAAACACGTATTGCTCGTCGATACTGATCCGCAAGCCAATGCTACATCAGGATTAGGCATTGATCATAAGAATTTAGAAGCGGGAATTTACGAAGCCCTGGTTGGAGTTAAAGAAATCGCCACTGTTTTAAAAAAGACTTTGCAAGAACGCTTGACGGTTGCCCCGGCGACAATGTCATTAGCCGGAGCGGGGATTGAATTGGTTGGAATGGAAGAGCGCGAATCGCGGCTTTCTAAGATTCTTGAACAAGTACGAGAAGATTATGATTATATTATAATCGACGGTCCGCCTTCACTCGGCTTGTTAACGATTAATAGTTTAGTGGCCGCTGACGAAATATTAATTCCCGTGCAAAGTGAATATTATGCTCTCGAAGGCTTGGGCCAATTGCTTCATACCATTAGCCTTGTACAAAATAACCTTAAACCAAGTTTGGGCGTGATGGGCGCCGTGATAACAATGTTTGATAAACGAAATCGGCTTTCCAATTCGGTATTAAATGAACTCTATCAATATTTTCCCAATCGTATTTTTAGATCGGTTATTCCGCGTTCAGTTAAGCTCGCGGAATCGCCGAGCTACGGCCGTTCCATTCTGCATTATGATCCTTCTTCTAAAGGCGGCCGAGCGTACGAAAAGTTGGCACTTGAAGTTATTAACGCGACAAGACCACGTAATTAGTGATATAATATTATTATAAATTGTCATTTCGATAGCCGCGTAGCGGCTGAGAAATCTAAAATAATCAAGATTTCTCCTCCCACCTTTGGCGGGTCGTCGAAATGACATAAAAATTTTTATATGTCCAACGGACTCGGTAGAGGACTTGGTTCTCTTATCCCGCAAAAAAATGATCCGCTGCAAGCGCCGCCGCCAACTGTGCTGGCTAATGACGGCCAAGCGATTCGCGTTAGTACTGATTTAATTAAGACTAATCCGCGCCAGCCCCGCAGTCAGTTCGCCGAACCTGTGCTTGATGAGTTAGTACAGTCCATCAAGGAGTATGGCATTATTCAACCTTTGATAGTAACGCGCACAGCCGATGGATATGAACTGATTGCCGGCGAACGCCGCTTGCGCGCTGCTCGCGTTGTTGGATTACGGGAAGTCCCCATTATTGTCCGCGAGGCAGATGACCAAGAAAAATTAGAACTAGCACTGATTGAAAATATTCAACGCGAAGATTTAAATCCGGTTGAATTAGCCATTGCCTATAAGCAATTAGCCGATGAGTTTAATTTAAACCAAGAACAATTAGCGAAAAAACTCGGCAAGTCGCGCCCGGTTGTTACTAATACTCTGCGTATTCTGCAATTACCCGGAGAAATTCAACTTGCTTTGGTTAATGGTGAAATTACCGAGGGGCATGCCAAAATTTTAGTTGGATTAGATTCTGAACAAAAACAATTTGAATTGTTCCATCGCATTAAGGCGCGCCATCTAAAAGTTGATGATACCTTATTGGAAGCGCGACGCATGGGAGGGACAAAACAGGCTCGCGTGCAGATTAATTACCAAGATAAAGATAAAGAAATGATCTTGCGCCAATTTTTCGGAGCTAAAGTTGAAATTAAGCGCATTCGCCGCGGCGGACAAATAGTTCTTCATTTTAATAATGAAGAAGAGCTTGGTGAAATTATAAAAAAGATTGCCTAAGGGCAGTATGAAGCAGCGCACAGGTTTTACGCTTATTGAACTCTTGGTCGTTATCGCGATTATTGGTATTCTCTCTACGCTGGCGATTGTGGCTTTAGGGGGAGCACGTCAAAAAGCGCGCGATTCAAAACGGGTTGCTGATTTGAACCAAGTTTCAAAGGCAATGGAATTGTATTATAGCGATAATAATGATTATCCGACTATTATTACTCCGGGGCAATCTTTAGCGTATGGCTCAACGACCTATATGGCGGTTGTACCGTCAAATCCGACTCCGCGCACGGATGGCAGCTGCGAAAATAATAATTATAGTTATACGTATACAACCGGAGATTATTCTTTTGCAACTTGTTTGGGATCAGGCACTGGTTCTTTAGGAAATGGAGCGGCCTGGGCAACCTCCCAAGGTATGGGCAGTAGCCGCGATGGTTTAGTCGGTTTTTGGAAACTTGATGAAGGGGGAACCTCACCTACAACGGCTGATAGCAGCGGCAATGGCAATACGGGTTCCTTAGCCGCTTCGCCAGTTTGGACAACTTCAAGCGGTTGCAAATATAGCAATTGTCTTGCTTTTACCAACGCGAATGATTATGTTTCTATTCCAAACTCTTCATCTATTAATGTTACGGGAACCAAGGTTTCTTTTGGGGGATGGACTGACTTTACAGGTATTAATGCTTCCTCGATTCTTATGGATAAACTCAATTCTTACAGGATTTATGCTAAAGATAGTGGGTTGAGTTGGTGTGTTATTGGTACGGGCTCAGGCTGGGGAGTATCTACAACCGCAACCGCTCCAGCTACGGGTTGGCATCACATTTTTTGTACCTATAATGGAACAGTGCTTAAGCTTTTCATTGACGGCAGCATGGTAGGTTCAGTAGCCTCCACCACTCCTTTGGGGAGTACAGTTGGTGCTTTACGATTTGGTATGCGATCGGATGCTACTGCTTCCGAGATAAATACTGGTATTGACAATGTTAGATTGTATAATGCAGCGTTAACTGACGCCCAAGTTAAGGCTTTATATTTAAACGATAGCGATAATTAATAACATGAAAGCTGAAAAAATATCACTTGAGAAAGCTAAAGAAAAACAACTATTTTATTTTGTCGCCAATGTCATTATTTATAGAGAAAGCGACGGACGCTGCTTGATTTTGAAACGCAGCGAAAGCGAAAAAGTTCATCCCGGTAAATACTGCGTTCCGGGAGGAAAATTTGAATGGAGTGATATCGATATCAATACTCCGACGCGCATGAACGGTGATGTCTATGATTATGAAAATGCGCTTGAAAAATTATTAGAGCGCGAAGCTAAAGAAGAATGTGGTTTAGAAGTAAGCGGACATCCTTTATATATTAATAGTGTTGCTTATATACGTCCTGACGGCGTTCCGGCAATGATGTTAAAATTTACGATGAAGTATAAGAGCGGGGAAGTGAAGATTGAAGACGGTGCAATTACCGATCATGCCTGGGTTAATGCTGAAGAAATAAAACAGTACGATTGCATTAGCGGTATTCAAGAAGAAGTCGCCTACGCTATCTCGTTATTCACCTCACCCGCCTCGCCTTAAGGCTCGGCACCCTCTCCATCAAAGATGGAGAGGGTGAATTTATACAATCATGCTTTCATGCTCGCCAGCAGTTACCGTCTTAGGGGTAATGTCGTGTTTTTTATTATAGTCTTCCTGTACTTTGCGGCGCCTATTCGTTACATCAAGCGCTGCTTTCATTGCCGGCGTTATTGTATCGCCGTACATAATGACTTGGCCCTCTTGATGGCGGGCAGCGCGGCCAATGGTTTGGATTAAAGATGTTTCAGTTCTTAAGAAGCCCGACATATCAGCATCAAGAATAGCCACTAAGGCGACTTCCGGCAAATCCAAGCCTTCGCGTAAAAGATTAATTCCGACTAAGACATCATGCGTACCGGCGCGCAGTTGTTTTAAAATTTCTACTCGTTCTAAGGTATCGATTTCACTGTGCAAATAGGTAACATTGATTTTTTCATTAGCAAGATATTCGGTTAGTTCTTCGGCCATGCGCTTTGTAAGCGTTGTTACGAGTACACGTTGGCGTTTTCGGACGCGGATTTCAATTTCCGCAACTAAGTCCTTAATTTGATTTTCGCGCGGACGGACTTCAATTTTTGGATCAAGCAGTCCAGTCGGACGAATAATTTGTTCAACGACTTGTTTTGATTCTTTTATTTCATACGGCGTTGGTGTCGCGCTAACATAAATCACTTGGTTTATTTTAGTTTCAAACTCTTCGTAATTAAGAGGACGGTTGTCCCGGGCGCTCGGCAAGCGAAAGCCGAATTCAATAAGCGTATCTTTGCGCGAGGCGTCGCCGGCATGCATGCCGCGTATTTGCGGCAAAGTAACATGAGATTCATCAATAAACATAAGATAATCTTCGGGGAAGAAATCAATTAAAGTTTCGGCGGGCGAACCGGGGGCGCGTCCCGAAAGATGGCGGGAATAGTTTTCAATACCGGTGCAGTAACCGGCTTGCCTAATCATTTCAAGATCGTATTCGGTTTTGCGCTTCAACCTATCGGCTTCAACAATCTTCCCATTATCATGCAGTTGCTTGAGGCGTTCCTGCAATTCAGCTTCAATAGCAATAACAGCATCATTTAATTTAGGTTCCGTTGTCATGTAGTGCTTAGCAGGGAGAATGCTAACGCGCTGTAGCGATTCGCCTTTTTTATCATCAAGCTCCATTAACCAAGCCGCTTCTTTATCCGGTTTAATATTAAAAATTAAGATTTTTTCAATGGTGTCGCCGAAAAGCGAAAGCCGCACAATCGCTTCGCCCGTTGCAAGATGAATATCAATTCTATCGCCGCGGACGCGGAATTGCCCACGCTGCAGTTCTTTATCGTTGCGGACATATTGAATCCGGATGAGTTTCCGTAAAATTTCATTGCGCTTCAGTGTTTGTCCGACCGAAAAAGCTTGGCTTAAGGCAAGATAATCAACTTTTTCTCCCAGTCCGTAAATGCAGGATACGCTGGCGACAATGAGAACGTCGCGGCGGTTAATGAGCGATTGCGTTGCAGCGTGCCGCAGCCTATCAATCTCTTCATTGATTGTCGCTTCTTTTTCAATGTAGGTATCGCTTTGGGGAATATAGGCTTCCGGCTGATAGTAGTCGTAATAGGAAACAAAATAATGCACAGCGGCGTCCGGAAAGAAGGCTTTAAATTCGCCGTAAAGCTGCGCAGCCAATGTTTTGTTATGCGAAATGACTAAGGTCGGCCGCTGTACTTCTTGGATGATGTTGGCCATCGTAAAGGTTTTACCGGAGCCAGTAACGCCTAAGAGCGTTTGCCGTTCATAGCCTTTTGTAAGGCCGGTAACGAGTTTTTTTATGGCTTCCGGCTGATCGCCAGTCGCTTTGAAGGGGGAGGAGAGAGTAAACATAATTTATGTATGTTAGCACAAAATACTATTTTTTTCTATGTATCAAAAAAAACACTGTCAAAATACCAGTGTTTTTAAAATTTATTATTTCCGCACATTGGTGAATTTTTTCTTTCCATCCTTATAGGTATCAATAGTGTAGTACACTGTTTCTTTTTCTTTGGGCGTTGTCTGAGCATTATAAATTATCATCTCAAATATACGTCCACCGTAAGGATGGTTGGCGGTTACCCATAATTTGTAGGTTACGATATTAATCGTTTCAATATTTTTTATTATGCCATATCCATCTTCGGAAGAAATTGGTTGTGGTTCTGTTGCTTTGTCGTAAATAAGATAGGAGATGAATAAAATAAGAACAAGATACATAAAGAATTTTTTCATGATTATTTAGTTTAGTTTAAGTTTGTAATTAGAGTAAAAAGCCGCAAAGATCCGCTTTTTACTCTAATTACAAACAATTTTGTCAAAGATCTAATATTTAATTATATCATATATTAGCAAAAATGTCAATATTAAGATGATTTTCAAAGCTAGACTACTCTGTTTTTTTAGCTAATTTTAGATATTTATCATGCTTTACCTTTTGACATAAACTCTAAAATCCCTTAAGATTTCATATATAATATGTCATTCCCCGCGAAAGCGGGGAATCTGAGTATTCATTTATCTTTTTACCCAGATTCCCCGGTTCCGCCTTCGGCGGACCGTGGAATGACAGTGGAGTATGGAAACAAAAAAAGCTCTATTTTTAGAACAAGAAGAGAAGGTTCGCCGCTTTTGGAAAGAAAACGGCGTTTTTGAGGCTTCGGTAAAAAAAGAAGCGCCTCAAGGCGATTATACGTTTTATGATGGCCCGCCTTTTGCAACCGGAACCATGCATTACGGCCATATGGTCGGACAAATCATGAAAGATGTTGTCCCACGTTTTTGGACAATGAATGGCTATAGGGTTGAGCGTAAATGGGGTTGGGATTGTCACGGCCTGCCAATTGAAAATTTAGTAGAGAAAGAATTGAATATAACTAATAAGCAACAAATTGTTGAATTGGGAATTGAAAAATTCAACGAGCTTTGCCGTTCAAAAGTATTGAGCTATGTCCAAGAGTGGAAAGATGCCGTTGATAAGTTGGGACGATGGGCGGACATGGAAGATGATTATAAGACGATGGACTTGCCCTTTATGGAATCGGTGTGGTGGGTATTTAAGCAATTATGGGATAAGGGCTTAGTCTACGAAGGCTATCGTTCAATGTTTATTTGCCCGCGTTGCGAAACAACATTATCGCAAGCTGAAGTGAGCGAAGGTTATAAAGATATAAAAGATTTGTCGGTCATTGCCAAGTTTGAATTGGTTGACGAGCCCGGAACTTTTGTTTTGGCCTGGACAACGACGCCGTGGACTTTGCCGGGTAACGTCGCCTTGGCCGTTAATGCTGATTTGGAATATGTAAAAATAAAACAGGGCGAAGAATATGTTATTTTTTCAAAAAATTTACACACTGCGAAATATGCTGCCGAAGAAGTTATTGAAACAATTACGGGCAAAGACTTAGTTGGTAAAGCATATAAGCCATTGTTTAACTCATATGCACGACAGGTTATTTTAGAAAATTATGACAATGGCTGGAAAGTATATGCGGCTGAGTTTGTTTCCGCTGAAGAGGGAACCGGCATTGTTCATATCGCTCCGGCCTTTGGCGAAGATGATTTAAATTTAGGTAAAAAAGAAATGCTGCCTTTCGTACAGCATATTGGCATGGATGGAGTTATTAAAGCCGAAGTAGAAGAATTGGCCGGATTACATGTTAAGCCTAAGGATGACGTTTCGGCAACGGATGTCGCGGTCATAAAATATTTAGCTGAAAAGGGTTTGTTATTTGCTAAAGAAAAATACGAACACAGCTATCCGCATTGCTGGCGCTGCGATACGCCGCTTATTAATTACGCGACGACGTCATGGTTTGTTGCTATTACTAAAATTAAGGATAAAGCACTTGAAGCGGCGAAGGAAATTAATTGGTCGCCGGATTATATTAAAGAAGGCCGTTTTGGCAATTGGCTTGAAGGCGCACGTGATTGGTCAATTTCCCGCCAGCGCTTTTGGGCTTCAGTAATGCCGATTTGGCGCAGTGAAGACAAGACTGAAACAATGGTTTTTGGATCAGTAAAAGAACTTGAAGCAGCTTCCGGTCAGAAAGTTACTGATTTGCATAAGCATATCGTAGACAAGATTACGTTCACATCTCCAAGCGGAAAACTAATGAAACGCGTGCCGGACGTGCTTGATACCTGGTTTGATTCTGGTTCAATGCCCTATGCGCAAATGCATTATCCTTTTGAAAATAAAGAAAAGTTTGAAGCTAATTTCCCGGCACAATTTATTGCTGAAGGGATTGATCAAACGCGCACCTGGTTTTATTATTTGCATGTACTGGCGACTGGTTTATTTGAAAAAGCTTCTTTTAAAAATGTCGTTGTTAATGGCACGGTATTAGCCGAAGATGGCAAGAAGATGAGTAAGCGTTTGCAAAATTATCCTGATCCTTTATTGATTATGGATAAATATGGCGCTGATGCTTTGCGCGCCTATCTCTTATCTTCGCCGGTTACGCAGGCCGAGAATATGAATTTTTCGGAAAAAGGGGTGGAAGAAGCGGTGAGAAAAAATGTAATGATATTATGGAATGTGTATTCCTTTTATGAAATGTATGCCGCTGACGAAAAAGCTCATGCCGGTTCTAAGAATGTTTTAGATGTCTGGATCATTGCTTGTTTGCAGGAGCTTATTGCAACAACGACTAAGGCGATGCATGACTATGATTTGCCGCGAGCCATGCGTCCTATTACTGAATTTATTGATGAGCTATCAACCTGGTATTTGCGCCGTTCCCGCGACCGCTTTAAAGAAGAAGGGGAGGATAAGCAAGCGGCATTATCAACAATGAAATATGTTCTCATAGAACTTTCTAAAGTCATGGCTCCCTTCACGCCTTTTATCGCCGAAGCACTGTGGCAAAAAGTAACAAGAAATAATTTTGAGCACAGTGATAAGAGCGTGCATCTTGAAAGCTGGCCTGCTTTTGCCCCAACTTCTGAAGATAAACCCGAAATTCTTGCCGAGATGGAAGTTGTTAGAAAAATTGTTGAAATGGGATTAGCTAAGCGCGATGAAGTAAAAATCAAGATTCGCCAACCTTTGCAAAAATTAAAAATTACAAAATTAAAAATTAAAAATTCTGAATTAATAGATTTAATTAAAGATGAGCTTAATATTAAAGAAATAGTTTTTGCAGAGGGAGAAGGAGAAGTGGAACTTGATACAGCTATAACGCCAGCATTAGAGAAAGAAGGTATGAAGCGCGAAATTGTCCGCGTCGTAAATGGCTTGCGCAAGAATCAAGGCTTAACTATTAAAGATCGTATTAGCGTGCACTGGAATTCAGAAGATGAGATTGTTCAACAAACAATGGAAGAATACGGCGAAGAAATTAAAGGAGATGTTTTAGCCGATGAAATAGCGATGGAGAAAATGGAAACGGCTGAAGCGCACAAAGTAAATAATAAAATTATTAATTTATTAATTAAAAAATGTTAATTGTCATTTCGAAGGAGTCCGCCGTAGGCGGCGACTGAGAAATCTAAGATTTCTCACCAGTCGCTAAAGCGACAGGTTTGAAATGACATTGTTATTCACTAATTAAATTTTATGATGGCACTTTGGATTATTATCGGCATCATTGTCCTTTTGGGACTGATTGTCGTCGGAATGTATAACGGATTAATCCGTTTAAAAAATCGCGTTGATGAAGCCTGGGCTGATATCGACGTGCAGCTTAAGCGCCGCTATGACCTTATTCCTAATTTAGTGGAAACGGTAAAGGGATATGCCGCGCATGAACAAGGAACTTTGGATAAGGTTATTCAAGCGCGCAGCGCTGCGATGAACGCGCAGGCAACAGGCGACGCCGCGGAAATTGAGAAGACTGAAAATATGCTGTCTTCAACCTTGAAGTCGATTTTCGCTTTGTCTGAAGCCTACCCTGACTTGAAAGCCAATACTAATTTCCTTGAATTGCAGCGCGAGTTGTCTGATACGGAAAATAAAATTCAGGCCAGCCGCCGTTTTTACAATACCAATGTCCGCGATTTCAATACCAAGTTGGAAGTATTCCCAACCAATATGATTGGCAATATGCTTGGCTTTAAATCCCGTACTTTCTTTGAAGCCGCCGCTGAGGAGAAGGAGAATGTAAAGGTAAGCTTCTAAAGATATTATATGAAGTTTGATACTACTCAGGTTATTATCACCGGAGGAACAATTGATTCTTATTACGAGGCTAGTAAGGATACAGTTGTACCTAATAAAACTTCAGTTATCCCGGCAATTCTGAATGCCTTTAAAATAGATAAAAAGTTTTTGTTTTCTAAAATTTGCATGAAGGATAGTCGTGCATTAAATGCTTTAGATCGCAAGAAGATATTAGCTACAATACAGAAAAGTTCTTGTAATAAGATTATTATTACTCATGGCACGTATACTATGCCTGACACGGCACGTTATTTAAAGGCAAATTTAAAGAAAGCTAATAAGGTGATTATATTGACTGGCTCCATGATACCTATTTCTGGCTTTTCGCCTTCTGATGGAACATTTAATCTCGGATATTCAATTGCTGTCGCAGATTACTTGAAGCCCGGAATTTATGTCGTGATGAATGGACGTGTGTTTGATCCCGCGGAAGTTGTAAAGGATATGTCCGGAGGAAAATTTGGTTCAATCTTCTCTAAATAAATCTAGAATATCTGGTAGTTATGAAAACCTCTTTCCATCGCATTCCTACTGACGACGACATTGTTTTGCAGGGAATGTTATTTGCGCCGGAAACGGAAACTAAGAAAGCCTATCTTCATACTCACGGCATGGCCGGAAGCTTTTACGGTAATCGTTTTTTGGATGATTTATCTAAAGGCTTAACAGATAGCGGTTATGCTTTCTTAAGTATGAATAACCGTGGACATGATATCATCGCTGATTTTTATAGCCCTGATCCCAATGGAAAGTCTCGGCGTATTGGAAATGCGTATGAAAAGTTTACCGAGTCCGTTTTGGATATTAAGGCGGGGATAGATTTTCTTGAAAAAGCTGGGTATATGGAAATTGTGTTAGGCGGACATAGTTTAGGCGCTAATAAGGCTGCGTATTATATTATTGAAAGCAAAGATGCCCGCGTAAAAAAACTTGTCTTAATGTCAACGCCGGATATGGCTGGATTGGCTGAAAAAGAGAATGCTCATCATGAACAAACTTTAGAGCAAGCTAAAAAACTTGTCGCCGAGGGAAAGGGAGAAGAATTATTACCTGAAATATTCTTTGGCGAATATTAGATGTGCGCGAGAACCTATATTGAAATTAATTCCCGTGATTATCCCATTGATATTTTCAGTACCTATGATCCTGAAAAAGCTTCGCGGCTTGCAGAAATCACTATTCCTGTATTTGCACTTATCGGCGATCACAACGAAGCAACTATTATGGAGCCAGCCCAAGCCTTAGAAATAATAAAAAAGAAAGCGACGAAGGCCCCGCAATTCATTACAGCAGTAATTGAGGGTGCGAATCATGGCTATTATGGAAAAGGAAAAGAAATGACTGAAAAAGTTGTTTCATGGTTAAGTAATTAAAACTAAATCTATGCCTAAGGTAATTTTATACATGGCGGTTTCTCTTAATGGAATGATTGCCAAAGAAAACGATGATACGAGCTGGGTCTCTAAAGAAGAATGGGAATGCTATAGCCAAGCTGCCCGCAATGCCGGCAATTTAATCGTTGGTCATCGCACCTATGATTTAATGAATGAAGAAGGCGAGTTTTCCGAATTACCAGACGTTAAAGTTATTACGATTGCCCATGATTCTTTTGAAACCGTGAGTCCGGGACATGCTGTTGTTGGTTCGCCCGAAGAAGCGTTGGCGATGTGCAGTGACCAACATGAAGTTATTGTCGCCGGCGGAGGTATTATGAATGCCGCGTTTTTGCAAAAGAATTTAGTTGATGAAATTTATATTGATGTTGCGCCTATTATTTTCGGTAAAGGTATTAAACTGCTTAATGGCGATGATTTTACGCTTAATTTAAAGTTGCTTGGAGTTACGCATATTTCCGACAACGAAGTCCAACTTCATTATCAAGTTATTAAATAAGATGCCGTCACTTTACACTCACATCGATTCTAATCGACATAAAACGTGGCTTTTGCTTTCGTTGTTCTTTGTCGTCGTTATTATTATTGGTTTTGTTTTTAGCCAAGCAATGAATAATTCAGCTATTTTATACCTAGCGGTTGCTTTTAGTATTGTTTCAAGTTTCATTAGTTATTGGTGGAGCGATAAAATTATTTTAGGAATTTCCGGAGCGCATGAAGTTTCAATGGAAAATGGCAAAGAATTATATCGCTTAGTAGAGAATTTATGCATTACGGCAGGTTTGCCTGTTCCAAAAATTTATATTATTGATGATACGGCGCCCAACGCTTTCGCAACCGGACGTGATCCCGAGCACGCGGCCATCGCATTGACCACGGGTATTATTGCCAAGCTTGAGAAGGCGGAGCTCGAAGGTGTTATTGCTCATGAGTTATCTCATATTGGCAATCGCGATATTCTTATCGCAACCATTTCAACAGTTTTAGTAGGCGTGGTAGTATTATTAGCAGATTGGTTTATGCGTTGGAGTATTTTCGGCGGACAGCGCCGGGGAAGTGACCGTGAAGCTAATCAACTGCAGCTTGTTATTACTATTGCTGCGATTGCATTCGCCATTCTTGCTCCTATCTTTGCTTATTTATTGCAATTTGCCATTTCACGAAAGCGAGAATTTTTAGCTGATGCCGATGGAGCAATGTTAACTCGTTACCCGGAAGCGCTAGCAAGCGCATTAGAAAAGATTTCGCGCGATCAAGAACCCTTAGAAGCGGCTAATAGAGCCACTGCTCATTTGTATATTGTTTCTCCCTTAAAAGGAGAAGAGAGTACTGGATTTTTTAAAAAATTATTTATGACGCATCCGCCAGTTGAAGAAAGAGTGACGGCTTTAAGAGGGTTAGAAATTAAATAATTATCAATTAATAGATTCCTGCTTTCGCAGGAATGACAAATATGAATTTACAAGAAATACAGAAGTTAGCCGTTGATCTCGGCATAAAAAATGATTTGCGCGGAGTCCAGCGCATGAAAAAAATAATGGCTCGTACTAAGGAAAAGTATGAGCATTTAAGTAAGGCGCAAAAAGAAGAGTTTGATGAGATTAAGCTTACTAATCCCTATACAGATTCAAGAATTCTTAACGACACCAAGCGCAAATCAATAAAGAAAGTAATGGCCGGTATTGATATTGGCGGTGCCGAATTGTTGCTCGCCAAACAAATGGGTGACATTGATCTTGTTATCGCCCATCATCCTGAAGGACGGGCTTTAGCTGATTTGCATGACGTTATGGATTTGCAAGCCGAGATTATTTCTTTACATGGTGTTCCTATTAACGTTGCTGAATCAGTGCTGCGTCCGCGCATTTCTGAAATCAGCCGCGGCCTTTCGCCGGTAAACCATAATCGCTCGGTTGATATGGCTAAAGCTTTGGGACTTGATTTTATGTGCTGCCACACTATTCAAGACAACATGGCGGCAACGTTTATTATTAATTTATTGGAAAAGAATAAAGCCAAGATTGAAACCGTTGGCGATATTGTTTCTATTTTAAAAACCGTACCTGAATACAAAGAGGCAATGAAACATGGCGCTGGTCCAAAATTGTTTGTTGGTTCTGAGGATCATTCGGCTGGGAAAATTGTTGTTACGGAATTTACGGGCGGAACGAATGGGTCCAAGGAAATTTATGAGAAAATGGCACATGCCGGTATTGGTACTATCATCAGTATGCATATGGGCGAAGAACATCGTAAAGAGGCAATGAAGTATCATCTTAATGTTGTTATCGCCGGGCACATGTCTTCTGATTCTTTGGGGATGAATTTATTTTTGGATGAGCTTGAGAAAAAGGGAATTAAAACCGTCCCAATTTCCGGATTGATTAGAGTAAAGAGAAAATAATACTATTGTCATTCCACGGCCCGCCGGAGGCGGGACCGGGGAATCTGAGTAACAGATTGCTGAATACTCAGATCCCCCGATCAAGTCGGGGGATGACATGAAAAAATATGTTAGCATTTTTACGCGGTACAATTTTACTTAAAACCGAAGACTATCTCATAGTTGATGTTCATGATATCGGCTATAGGGTTTTTGTTACTAAAGCTTGTCTTTTGGAAACAATAAAAGGAGAGACGATTGAATTATTTTTATATCAGCATGTCCGCGAAGACGCTTCTGATTTATACGGCTTTAAAGTCGCAACTGAGCTTGGATTATTTGAAAAATTATTGTCTGTTTCAGGCGTTGGTCCTAAATCGGCGCTTGCTATTATTGGCCTGGCTCCGGCCGAAGCGATTCTTGAAGCAATTGCTCGGGGCGATGATGGAATGTTAACCAAAGTTTCCGGCATTGGCGGCAAAACTGCCCAGCGTATTATTCTCGAGCTGCGCGGTAAGCTTGACCATTTGGCCGACGGGGGAGGCGGCCGTGGCGATGAAATCGAAGCGCTCGTTAGCCTTGGCTATTCAGCGGCGCAGGCTCGCGAGGCTTTGAATCGCGTTGATGCCTCTATCACTGATAGCGGCGAACGCATTAAAGCAGCGCTCAAACAAATTTAAGAAAATTGTCATTTCGAACCTGTCGCCATAAGCGACAGGTGAGAAATCTTTTCTTTATTTTAGATTTTTCAACCGCTGAAGCGGGTTCGAAATGACATTGAATTTATGATTTTTAGTGAATTGCCATACAACGAAGATAATCTCCGACTGTTAGACACCTACCAGTCGTCTTTGCCGCACGCTCAATTTATGCAATCAAGTAAGTGGGCGCATTTTCAAAAAGAGCGAGGTAACCATCTTGTTCTTTTAGCCGACGAACATACTGAACATATCTTTTTAGCAATAAAACATACATTGCCTTTGGGTTTTTCTTATTGGTATGTTCCGCGCTTTGACGTTACAGCTGATATTGAAAAAGTAATAAAAAAAATTGATTCCAAAGCCATTTTTATTAGATTTGATGCGCGTACGGAGGCTTTAGCGAAGGAAACACGCAAGACTATTGATGTTCAACCGAGTCGAACATTGGTATTAAAACTAGAGGGACCGACGGAAAAGATATTACAGCACATGCATCAAAAAACCCGTTATAATATCCGCTTGGCACAGAAAAAAAAGTTAACAATTAAAAGCGGGGCAGAGTACGCTGAAGATTTTTTTGTTATTCTAGAAGAAACAAGAAAGCGCGACGGTTTTAGACTTCATAGCAAGGCCTATTACCAAGCTATGATTGCTTCCGGCGCGGTTGAGCTAAGAACCATATGGAATGAAGGTACAATGCTTGCTGGAGTGTTATTGGCATACTTCGGCGATACTGTTACTTATGTGCATGGCGCTTCTAGCTCAAAACAACGTGCGTTAATGGCACCGTATGCTTTGCAATGGGATGCAATTACCAGTGCCTGCGATGCTGGGTATCAGTGGTATGACTGGCATGGAGTAGATGAAAAAAAGTGGCCGGGAGTAACACGTTTTAAAATGGGTTTTGGCGGAGAAACAATAAGGTATCCCGGTACTTTTGATTTGCCGCTTGATAGACTTCAGTACGCCGGGTATACTATATTCCGTCGCCTCCGACGCCTTTTTTAAGATTTATGGATAAGATTCTTCAAACAATTAAACGCTTTATTCCGAAAAAATTATTTAGCGCATTGCGCCCTTGGTATCATTTTTTATTAGGGGCAATCGCTAATGTCATCTATCGCTGGCCGAGCGAACGGCTTATTGTAATTGGCGTTACTGGTACGACCGGCAAAACAACAACGACGTATGTAATCGCTAAAATGCTTGAGGGAGCCGGCTATACCGTAGGCTATACTTCGACGGCAATGTTCGCTGATGGGAAAAAAGAATGGCTTAATAATAAAAAAATGACTATGGTCGGTCGTTTTTTTACCCATAAAATATTGCGAGACATGGTCAATAATGGATGCCAGTATGCGGTTATTGAAACTTCCTCTGAAGGCATCGTTCAGTACCGTCATCGTTTTATTAATTATGATACGGTTTTATTTACCTGTTTATATCCCGAACATATAGAAGCTCACGGCAGCTTTGAAAAATACCGCGAAGCTAAAGGAGCGCTTTTTGCTCATTTGAAAAATGGCAAAACTAAATATGCCAATGAAGCTGGAATTATTTGTCGCCCCAAGACGGGATTACAAAAAACCGAATTGCGGCGCATTAAGAAAAAAATAGTTGTTAATGGACAGGATGAGCATGCATCATACTTCTTGGATTTTTGGGCAGAAGAAAAATACGCCTATTTCTTATCCGAGGTTGGCAAGGCGCGGCCGATTTTTGCTTCCGATGTGCAAGAAATAGTGGCCTCGGCATCAAAAACAAACGGCCAAACGAAACTTCATTTTAAGAATGAAGAAGTCGCTGTCAATTTACTAGGCGCTTTTAATAGGCAAAATATTTTGGCCGCTTTAAGCGTCGGCATAGCTCACGATCTTCCTTTGGTTCAGCTAAAGAAGGGGATTGAAAGAATATATGGTGTTGCTGGAAGATTGGAACGTATTGATTCCGGTCAGCCTTTTACCGTTGTCGTTGACTATGCTTTTGAGCCAAAGGCGGTAACTAATTTGTACGAAACAATTGAGGCACTGCCTCATGGAAAAATTATACATGTGTTGGGATCGGCAGGAGGCGGGCGAGATAAGTCCCGTCGGCCAATTCTTGGTGCTATTGCCGGAAAGCGGGCGGATATTGCTATCGTGACCGATGAAGATCCCTATGATGAAGACCCGGCGACAATTATTGAACAAGTCGCCGCTGGGGCTGAGAATGCCGGTAAAAGACTTTCTATTGATTTATTTACCATTCTTAACAGACGGGAAGCAATTCGCAAGGCTTTCAGTCTGGCTGTGAGTGGAGATGTGGTTCTTATTACCGGAAAGGGAAGCGAGCAGGCGATTTGTCGAGCAGGCGGAAATATGGAGAAATGGGATGATCGTAGTGTTTGTCGAGAGGAATTAGCCGCCATGGGTTATAAAACTGTGGATAAGTAAAAAGGGTTAAAGCATCTATTTTTATTAATTTTTTTATAAATGGCTTATATTAGTTAAAAAATAAGCCTCTTGACAAAGAAATTTTAGTTCAAGTAAAACTGTTGACAAGCTTTAATATACTTGTTAATCTAAAGGAGTTGTTTCGCGCGACATTTTTTATAAAGTATACATAAACACCCGCTAGTATCTACGGCCAGAAGTTTTCAGTCCGCCCATCACTGATTTCTAATTATAGGCCGTTTTTTTTGTTTTTGCAGGGTATACGAGCAGTGTTTTTTCCAAAGTGTACGCTTTTCGGCCACTCTATCAATTGAATAATTTTTAATCTTAGCTCTCAATATTTTCTCTTGAGAGATTTGTCATATTTACTAAAAAAGTGACAAGTGACAAGCCGCCAGGAGCCTATAAAGCTGTTTGCCGCTTATCACTTTTCACTTGCCACTTAATTTTTATGCCTAAGACCTCCATCCGCGCTGCGGCGCGAACTTATTTTACTGCTCAGGACGCGGTAATCCCCATGCCCGACCTGATTGAAGTCCAAAAGGATTCCTATGCCTGGTTTCTCAAAGAAGGACTAGCGGATTTGTTTGAGGAGATTACCCCGATTACCGATTTTATCGGGCGGGAACTTGAATTGCATTTTGGTAAGTATTATTTGGATGAGCCTAAATTTGATGAAGCTGAAAGCAAGGCAAAGAATGTTACCTATGAAGCCTCTTTGAGAGTTGAGACTTCTTTGTTAAATAAAAAGACTGGTTCAAAAATGACCCAGGAAGTTTTTCTTGGCGATTTTCCTTTGATGACTAAGAACGGTACTTTTATTATCAATGGTATTGAACGCGCTATCGTATCACAGCTCATACGTTCGGCGGGCGTCATCTTCTCTGCTGAAGTTATTCGCGGACGTAAATACTATGGAGCTAAAATTATTCCGAATCGCGGCGCCTGGATTGAATTGGAAACTGATGGAGCCGGAGTTATTTGGGCAAGAATAGATCGTAAGCGCAAAGTGGCAGTTACGTCGCTTTTGCGCGCCTTTGGTTTTGGCACTAACGACGAAATCAAAGCTTTGTTTACTGACGTCAATCAAGGCGAAGTTGATTATATTGAAGCGACGTTGGCAAAGGACACGGCCGCTGATGAAGCTGAAGGTCTAATTGAAGTTTATAAGCGCATTCGTCCGGGCGATCTTGCGACAGCCGATAACGCCAAGCAGCTTATCCATTCCATGTTCTTCCGCTTTGACCGTTATGACTTTGACCGCGTCGGACGTTACAAGTTAAATAAGCGTTTCGGTTTTGACATTCCTAATAATAAATCAACGCGCATTTTGCGCCGCGAAGATCTTGTTGCTATCATCGGAGAAATTATTCGTTTAAATATTACCCAAGAAAAAGAAGACGATATAGACCATTTGGGGAATCGCCGCGTTCGCGCTATTGGTGAATTGATTCAGAATAAAACCCGCATTGGTTTGGCTCGCATGGAGCGCATCATCAAAGATAAGATGAGTATTACTGAGCTCGATTCCTTAAGCCCGAACAAGCTTATCAACGCTCGCCCTGTGATGAGTGTTGTAAAGGAATTCTTCATGTCTTCCCAGCTTTCTCAGTTCATGGACCAAACCAATCCTTTGGCTGAGCTCGAGCACAAGCGTCGTTTGTCAGCTATGGGACCGGGCGGTCTTACGCGTGAACGTGCCGGCTTTGAAGTTCGCGACGTGCACACAACTCACTATAGCCGCATTTGTCCTATTGCAACGCCAGAAGGACCGAACATCGGTTTGGTTGGACACTTTGCCAGCTATGCCCGTCTTAATAAATACGGTTTTATCGAAGCACCGTACCGCAAAGTAGTGCGGGAAAAGGACGGCCGCTCTCGAGTTACGGACGAGATCGTCTATCTTGATGCTTTCGAAGAAGAAAAGTATATTTCAACCGCTTTTACAACCCCAGTTGATGAGGACGGTTATTTCATAAAAGAAAAAGCTGAAGTTCGTAAGTTTGGAGAACCAGCGATTGAAGTCACCTCTAAAATTGATTTAGTGGGAGTCGCCGCTAACCAAATTGTTTCGGTCGCGACTTCTCTTATTCCTTTCTTAGAACATGATGACGGTATTCGCGCTTTGATGGGAACAAACATGCAGCGACAAGCCGTGCCTTTGATTGCCGCCAAGGCCCCTATTGTTGGTACGGGCGTCGAAGGCCGAGCCGCTTCCGATTCGGGGCATGTGGTATTAGCTGAAGCGGACGGAGAAATCATTAAAGCTGATGGTACGCAAATTGTTCTGAGGGACAAAAATGGCAAAGATCATGTTTATAAATTGAGCAAATTCCTCCGCTCAAACGCTTCGACCTGCATTAACCAGCGACCCATTGTTAATCATGGCGATCATGTTAAGAAGGGTCAGATTTTAACCGATGCTTCCGCTATTGACCAAGGCGAACTCGCTTTGGGCAATAACGTATTAGTTGCTTTCATGACGTGGGAAGGATTCAACTATGAAGACGCGGTTATTATTTCTGAGCGTTTAGTTAAAGAAGATCTGTATTCTTCTATACACATCGAGCACTATACGATCGATGTTCGCGATACGAAGCTGGGCGCTGAAGTTGTTACTAATGATATTCCTAATATTTCCGAAGAGAAGTTATCCAATCTTGACGAACGGGGCATTATCCGAATCGGCGCTGAAGTTTCAAGTGGAGATATCTTGGTTGGTAAGATTACGCCAAAAGGAGAAACCGAACTTTCGGCAGAAGAAAAATTATTGCGCGCTATTTTCGGCGATAAAGCTAAAGACGTCCGAGATTCTTCCTTATATCTTGAACATGGCGAACATGGAAAAGTAGTTGATGTTAAAATTTTCTCCCGCGAACAGGGCGATAAGCTTTCGGCCGGAGTTATACAGTCAATTCAAGTAACGGTCGCCAACCTTCGTAAGATTCGCGCTGGCGATAAAATGGCTGGACGCCACGGTAACAAAGGCGTTGTTTCTAAAATTGTTCCGCGCGAAGACATGCCGTATCTTGAAGATGGTACTCCTATTGATATTATTCTTTCGCCATTGGGAGTTGTTTCCCGTATGAACTTAGGTCAGTTGTTGGAAACTCACCTTGGCTTTGCCGCTAAGAAATTAAATTATAAAGTCGCTACACCGCCGTTGAATGGTATTAGTGAAGAAACAATACGACAAGAATTAGCCAAGGCCGGTCTTCCAATCGACGGAAAAGTTTCTTTGATCAATGGAAAAACGGGTGAGCATTTTGATAATAAAGTGAGCGTTGGCTATAAGTATATGCTTAAACTCAACCATATGGTTGAAGATAAAATTCACCAGCGTTCAATTGGCCCATACTCGCTTATTACGCAGCAGCCTCTTGGCGGTAAGGCCCAATTCGGCGGTCAGCGTTTCGGAGAAATGGAAGTGTGGGCATTGGAAGCTTACGGCGCCGCTCATAGCTTGCAAGAAATTCTAACGATTAAGTCTGATGACGTTGCCGGCCGCTCAAAGGCCTATGAGTCTATTATTAAGGGAGAAGTTATTCGCAAATTAAATGTACCAGAATCCTTTAACGTCTTGGTCCGCGAATTAAAGGGTCTTGGTCTTGATGTTGAGCTTTTGGATAGAGACAATAAGCCAATCGCCCTAGAGAAGGGAAGTGATGATCTTGAGAATTCTCGACCCATCCCTCCTCGTATGTCCGAAGCGCCAGTTGGCGAAGTATCTGCTGAATAAGCCTAAATCCTACTCATATGATTAACCCAATCAAAACTAACGATTTCGAGGCTATCAAGCTGAAGCTGGCTTCGCCAGAAAGCATTATCGAATGGTCACATGGCGAAGTAACTCGTCCGGAAACCATTAATTACCGTACTCAAAAACCAGAAAAAGACGGTTTATTTTGTGAACGTATTTTCGGTCCTTCTAAGGATTGGGAATGCTATTGTGGTAAGTATAAAAAGATTCGCTATAAGGGCATTGTCTGCGACAAATGCGGCGTTGAAGTAACGCGTAGCATTGTTCGCCGCGAACGCATGGGGCATATTAAATTAGAAACGCCTGTAACTCATATTTGGTTCCTTCGCGGTTTGTCTTCTAAGGTAGGTTTAGCGCTCGATTTATCAATGCAGTCCTTGGAAAAAGTGGTATATTTTGCCAGCTTTGTCATTACAGATGTTAATGAGGAATTAAAACAAGCGACGCTTGACCAAATCAAACAGGAATATAAAGCAAAAAAGAAATCTTTGGAAACTGACTTCTCGGAACAGGCTTCTAAGGTTCGAGCTGCTAAAGCAAAGATGACTAAAGAAGGAAAGAGCCAGCTCGAAGCTACTGATATGGCCGAACGGGAAATTGAAAGCCTTGAAAAGATTCGTGATGAAAAGATGCTTGGCTTGGACAGTGCGTTTAGCCAGGCGCAAAAAGAGTTAAAGGATCTTAAGCCATTGACGATTATTTCTGAAAATATTTATCAGAACTTAAGTTTGAAATACGGGCATATTTTTAGCGCCGGTATTGGCGCAGAAGCAGTCCGCCAATTATTAGAACGCCTTGATCTTCCTAAGGAAATCAAAGAGCTTGATAAATCATTGGTTGATGCTGTTGAGTCAAAGAAAGAGAAAATTATCAAGCGCTTGAAATTCTTCAAGAATTTGCACGCTAATAATATCAATCCCGCCTGGATGGTAATGAAGGCCGTTCCTGTTATTCCGCCAGATTTGCGCCCTATGGTCGCTTTGGACGGAGGCCGTTTCGCTACATCGGATTTAAACGATTTGTATCGCCGTATTATCAACCGTAATAACCGCTTAAAGCAATTGTTGGAATTGAGCGCTCCGGAAGTTATTTGCCGCAATGAAAAGCGCATGTTGCAGGAAGCGGTCGATGCGTTAATTGATAACTCTATCCGCCATGGGAAGACTGTTGTTGCGTCGACGGGACAAAAGCGCATGTTGAAGTCTTTGGCTGATTCTCTTAAAGGCAAGCAGGGACGTTTCCGTCAAAACTTGCTTGGTAAGCGCATTGACTATTCGGGACGCAGCGTTATCGTTGTTAATCCAAATTTGCGCCTTGACCAATGCGGTGTGCCTAAGCGCATGGCGATTGAATTGTTTAAGCCTTTCATTATCTCAAAATTAATCGAACGGGAAATTGTACACAACGTCCGCAGCGCTTCTCGCTATATTGAAGCGGGACATGATGAAGTATGGGATATACTTGAAGAAATCATTCAGGGAGCCTATGTTATGTTAAACCGCGCTCCTACCTTGCACCGTCTTGGTATCCAGGCTTTCCGACCTATTTTAATTGAAGGATTGGCTTTGCAAATCCATCCCTTAGTGTGTACCGCTTTTAACGCCGACTTCGACGGAGACCAAATGGCGGTTCACGTTCCTTTGACCGAAGAAGCAATCGCGGAAGCACGAGATCTTATGCTTGCTTCGCACAATTTATTAAAACCCGCCACCGGTGATCCAGTCGTTGCTCCCGATAAAGATATCGTTTGGGGTGCTTTCTATATGACAAGCCTTGAACGCGAAGATGAGAAGCCGAAGCGGAATTTCTATTCGACTGGAGAAGCAAAAGCCGCCTATCAGCATGGAGGCATCCGTTTGCGTGAAAATATCAACGTTTTCTTTGAAGGAAAAGGATTGGTGCAGACCACCGTTGGCCGGGTAATTTTTAATGATATTCTTCCGGAAGGCTTGCGCTATGTTAATGAATTGGTTAACAAGGGCAAAGTTAAGGGAATGATTAAGGAGAGCTACCGCCAATTCGGGGAAGAACGGACCGTCCAGCTTCTTGATGAAATGAAAAAAGTTAGCTTTGATTATATTACTAAGAGCGGCTTGTCATGGGGTATGGGCGACTTGGCTGACTTCGATGTTGCTGAAAAGTTAATTGCTGAAGCTGAAGTAAAGGCAGAAGAAATTCAAAATTATTACGATGAAGGTCTATTAACCGACAGTGAACGCTATAGCAAGATTATTGAATTGTGGACTAAGACCAAGGAGGAAGTCGCTTTTGTATGTACAAAGAATCTTGATAAACACGGTCCGGTGTATTCAATGATCGAATCTGGTGCCCGCGGTACCTGGGCTCAGTTAACGCAGATTTTGGGCATGAAAGGTTTGGTTACCTCGCCGTCAGGAAAGATTATCGAGTTGCCGGTTAAAGGAAACTTTAAGCGCGGCTTCGATGTGCTTGAATACTTTATTGCAACTCACGGTGTACGTAAGGGTCTCTCTGACACGGCGCTCCGTACGTCAAACGCCGGTTACTTGACTCGCCGTTTGGTTGACGTTGCTCAAGATGTTGTTATTGTTGACGAAGATTGCGAATCGACGGATGGCATTACCATGACGCATGAAGAAAGCGAAGAAATGGGACGTCCATTAATCCGCCGTATTATCGGCCGCTTCTTAACGACTGATCTTAAGAATGCTGCTGGCAAAGTTTTGCTAAAGGGTGGAGAACTCATTACTGAAGATTTGGGCGATGAATTCGCAAATGAAGCTATCCCATCGGCTACTGTTCGTTCGGTATTACAATGCAAATTGCATCGCGGAGTCTGCCAGAAATGCTACGGATACGACTTGGCCTATAATAAGTTAGTAAAACTCGGTACTGCTGTCGGTATTATTGCCGCTCAATCTATTGGAGAACCAGGAACACAGTTGACGATGCGTACCTTCCATACCGGTGGTGTTGCCGACCAGGACGACATTACGCAAGGTTTGCCTCGCGTTGAAGAAATTTTTGAAGCTCGATCCCCGAAGCGCAAGGCTTTTGTCGCCGACGTTGCTGGAAGCGTTACTGTTACCGAAATAAAGACCGAAGGCGGTACTCAGAGCCGTTTGGTTTCCATACAGCACGAAGGAGAAGAAACTGATAAATACTACTTTGCCGAAGCAGTGCTGGCTGATAAAAAAGCCGCTACTGAAGAAACGAAGGCTAAGAAAAAGAAAATTAAGGCTGAGCTATTGGTTAAAGACGGGGATACTGTTAAAAAGGATGCGCCTTTGTTCCAAGCTGGGGACGTAACAGTCAAAGCTGAACGAGGCGGCGTTGTTAAAACCGAAGAAAAATATCTCAAAGTTATTGTTCCGGTTGAGAAGGCGAAGGAATACATTATTCCCCGCACCTTTAATGTATGGGTTAAGGATGGCCAAACAGTAGCGGCCGGACAACAGCTTTCTGATGGTAGTCTTGATTTACAGCATTTGTATGAACTCCGAGGTATTCAAGAAACCCAGCAATATATTGTCAAAGAAATTCAGTACGTCTATTCGTCTCAAGGCCAGCCTTTGAACGATAAGCATATTGAAACAATTGCTCGTCAAATGTTCTCTCGCGTCTATATTCAAGATCCTGGAGAAACTGATTTCTTGATTGGCGAAGTTATTGAGAAACCCATATTTGACAGGCAAAATGCCGCAGCTGAAAAGGCTGGAAAGAAGATTGCTATTGGCAAGCAGCTTTTGATGGGAATGACCAAGGCTTCCTTGACCACCAATAGTTTCTTATCGGCTGCCTCCTTCCAAGAAACTGCCAAGGTATTAATCGATGCCGCCATTACTGGTAAGATCGATTATCTTGAAGGCTTGAAGGAAAACGTTATTATTGGACGTCCAATTCCGGCTGGAACCGGTTTTAAGAGAATGCCTAAAGAATAAGAGTATACAAAATCCCGTCGCCAAAAGCGACGGGATTTTTAGGAAGCAAGGGCTTCGTTAATTTGTTCAAGGGTTTTAAGATTGCTGAGGCGAGTTTTAAATTTCGAAGCATCGAGTATTTCAATGAGAATAGGCTTGCCGGCAGGGGAGAGATGCACAAGAAAATTGCCAAATTCTTTGACGCGGCTGATTTTCCCTTTCCCGATTTCCCAGCTTATTATATTGGCCTCAATATCGTAATTCATATCGGATAAAAGGTAATAATTTTTTTAATCTCTCCTTCTTTTTTGTATACCACTTTAATATTTTCTTTTTGTGCTGTGAGGCATGAACCAATTTTTCCTCGTTTGTCCGGTATGGTGAGTGCGGCTTCAATTTCTTCTTTGCGTATAAAAACTCCGTGGTCATTAAGAATAGCAAATTTTTGTTCCGCGTAGGAAGTGAAGTAAATCATAGTATATTGTCATTTCGAAGGAGCATTGCGACTGAGAAATCTTTAGAATATGCTAGATTTCTCACCTGCTAAAGCAGGTTCGAAATGACATTGCTTTAAGGAATTTTTACTTTGTAAATTCCCGTTGCCTTAGTCGCTTCGCTGCAGTCATCAAACCAAATGTCGAAACGACGACCTTTAATAATCCCTCCTTTATCGGTAACGGTATAATTTTTTCCATCAATTTCTATTTTACTTTTTTCAGCAAAGCAATTCCAGTCGGCAGCCAAATGTCCCGCTTGCGGTTCTATTGTCGAAGCGGTTTGATGACAATAGGCGGTTTTTTTCTCGTCAAAATCTTTGCAGCCTTGCCAGCTTATTGAAGAAGATGAGCAGTCTTTTTCTTTGTCTTTACCGTTGGGACATGAGCAGTTTAAGGCAACTGAGCATAGGAAATCATGTCGCTCTTTAAAATCAATCACTTTTGGCTTACAATAGCCGGTGATAAAAGCCTCAAAATATCCATCTTCTTTTTCTATTTTGGAAAAAACTGAACAATTCTTAGAAGCATAGTCATTTCTGATTTCATCAAGGGGTTTTGTTAAAAGGAGGCGATACAATTTAAAACGCGACCAATATGCTCCATCGGGGGCAACGAGATGGTAGACGGCGAAGGCAAGAAAACCGAGGAGAAGTATTTTAAGTAAGAATTTCATTAAAGATTATTTATAAATTGCTATTGAGCCCATGTTTATCAGACAGCATTTTTTTACCATACCAATTTCTAGTCTAGCAGTATCTATAGTAGTTTTATTTGGGTCATCTTTACGGGGAGAGTAGGATCGGTGATGATTTCCAGAGTTAGGATCATTAACTAAAAGGTAACCATTTTCATAGCCGGTCAGAACGACATAATGAGCGTTTCCTCGCGGATATACGCACACGCAGGTTTTTATATCAACGTGTTTATAGCTGATAATTACCGGGCCGTATTGAAGTAGGCTGATTGCATCTTCAATACTGCTCCCTGAGCCATTAGATTTTGATTTTAAATTATTCGCTTTTGCAATTCTTTCAAATCCCCCCATTCCCCCTGTCCAGCCCGAACTAAAACTATAATCCCCGTTATTTGAAGCGTCTTGGGCAATAGTAGGAACGCTTTTATTTATTTGGTAAAAATTTAAGACCATTGTCAGTGATGTGGGGCCGCAACCCGTGCTTGGCAAGTTTTGGCCATAACTACCTTGGTATAGAATGGGAACTTTATATTTACCGGCCCCTGTCCCCGTAGGTACACTGCTGCTTACAGGTTCAATTTCTTCCGGGGGAATGACTTGTGAAAGTTCAACTCTTTGCACGCTAGCGAGCTTAATAGGTGACAATTTTATTAAAGCTGGGTTTACGATATTTAGCATCGTATAGGCGGTAAGGGCGATAATAACTCCCATAATGCTCCCGCCAATCCATTTTTTTGCATCGCCAATACGTTCATCATTGCCGGCAGCCGTTACCCAAAGAATTCCGCCTATCATCATAGCGATAACGGCCAGAATACCAATGATGCCCAGGCCGTATTTATAGAGCGCATTTATATAATCAGCCAACCAATTCACGCTACAGCCGCCATCGTTGCAGGTAATAGGAGTAAGGTTTAAGTTAGGGATGCTAACGGATAATTTAGGATTATCGAGCGGATTGGTATTTTTAGGCAAGGATCCGCCTAAATCGTCCATGCAGCCGCTTTCATCAGCATTGGCAATCCTGCCTATCTCAAAGGTGTGCGGCAAAACATTGACATCGGTATTCCTTTCCGTACAAGCCGATTCTTCGAGCGTCGCATAGGAATATGATTCTGTCGCTCTATCTTCAACTATTTGGCAGCAGCCCGAAGCCGCGTGCGCTTCACATGGAATGCACAAGGGGATGATGAATAGAATGATTAGAAATGGCCGTATGAGCTTGCGAGAGAATTTTTTTGTAGCGTGCATAGCTTTTAATTTAATAGGCTATCTTCATTTTTTCTAAAAAAGACCACGGAAAGTGCGATGATAATAAAGAATGCCGCAACGGAGGAAATAATAACGTACTTAGTTTTTTTTGAAGCTGGAACGGCATCGGGATCGGGGCAGCAACACATGCTATTTTTTGGCATTTTTTCACATTTACTCGAATCCGAGGCGATGGGATAAGATAGGGGGCACATATTATTTTGTACGTCTGAGCATTCAGCTGCCAAAGTTTCCGCAGTAAAAGACAAGCTTAAAACTGTTATAGTAATTGCAAGAAAAAAGATAATGCTTATTTTTTTTATTACTTTCATATAATTAATATCCAGTACAGTATGTGTACCCGCGAGTTTTACAATGCTGATACATATCATAGCAATTGCAGTTGTTGCCGTTGACCTTGTCTTTATCCAGCGACGCAGTGTTATATTCTTGTATTGTTGATACAATATCGTCAATGTAGTCCGAAGTATGGCAGCAGGTGTCGTCTCCTCCTTCACAGGGAGGACAATATCTCGTAATTTTTTCGCGGAGGCTGGGGGCTTGCCCTAAGTCGCTATTTTTGAAAAAACAAAAGTAATCTTCGATACCTTCCTTCCATGAAGCATAGGATCTATATTGGTTTTTATTTTTATCTTTAGAGGTAACACAGCCGTTATGCTTTTTTTCACAGCCCTTAGTGGTGCCACCATCCGTCGTATTTTTTTTGCACTTAATACTACCCAAATTGAACGCTTTTACGGCGGTGGAGTTGGCTGTTCCTAAGCTATTTTCTCTTTTTGCCTTGATGACTACTAGTACGGGATTGACCCCATATTTATTTGCAGCATCAAGCATTACTTGCGAGTAATCTTTAAGGGGGGAGTTTGGCTGAAGGGAGGTGATAAGGCTTTTGATTTTATCGGCTGTATTTAAGGTAGTTGTTGGTGCATACGTAGTATCATTGAAACAGCCGCAGTAGTGCCCGGTAGCGGGGTGCTTGCCTCCCGCTTGGAGGCTAGCGTTAACGAATTGAGCATCGACTTGGACTTCTTCCAATTCTACTCTTTGGATTGAACCGAGTTTTATGCTTTTTAGCTTGGTTAAGTTGGGATTAATAAGATAGAGCAAGGTAAAGGCGCTCAAGGAAATAATAACGCCGAAAACGCTATTTTTTATGATTTTTTTTGCTTCACTTATTCTAGTTTGGTTGCCAGCGGCAGTGAGCCATATAATTCCCCCAATCATGAGGGCGATAGCGGCAAGTATGCCAATAATGCCAATGCCGTATTTATAGAGAGCATTAATATAGTCGCCCAGCCAGCTAACGCTGCAGCCTTCAGTATCACAGGTAATAGGTTGTAATTTAAGATTTGGAATACCAACCGCTAATTTCGGATTATCAAGCGGGTTAGTATTCTTAGGTAGGTTTACTCCGGCACCAGGGTCGTCCATGCAGCCAGTTCCTTTTGCATTGGCGATTTTCCCTACTTTAAAATCATGAGGGATGACATTTATATTAGTATTACGAGCAGTGCATGTTGATTCTTCGAGTGTTTCGTAAGTGTAAGACTCTGTCGCCCTATCTTCAACTATTTGGCAGCAGCCCGAAGCCGCACGGACTTCAAGGGGCCCAGTGAGCAGTAGTACGCCTAAAAATAATAGAGGCAGGCCGAATTTTTTTAGATGGCTACGCATGTTTTTCCTGATTTCTTTGTAAATTTAGAGCATTTGGGTCCGCCGCGATCTGGGTCAATGGGGGCGGCATATGATCCTCGGAATTGCTTAGCCGTTCCACATCGTGAAGAAAATTTAGGATCTTCGAAGTGCCAAGCTTCGTGGCCCAGCAAACAAAAACCTGATTGCATCATGCAGTCTTGAAGAGCGCTTTGAATATCCGTATATTTACATGCTCCGCCATCTCCTTTAACACAACCCCAGGCATCAAAAGCAACACCGCTCATATGGGGACAGCCGCCGCTATCCGGATTGCAGGCTTCGCCTTTAGGTCGTGTAGCATACAAATCCCTTTGCTTTTGAAGAGTTCTTGAAGCGCTGGCTATTCTAATAATATAATTTTGATTTTTTGTTTTCATGCAGGTAGCCGCTTTTTTCAAAGCAGCGATGGCGCCAGGGCACGCTCCTTGCCCGGATTGATCAAGAATACCAAGGCCGTTGACATCATTAGGGACATTGACCCATTCCGATTCTTTACACGCTTTTCCCGGGGGGGCTGATTCGGGAGGATTGCCGTGGTTAGCGTCGGCATCTTCTTGTTCTGCTAATTCTTCTCGTTGGATGTGGCTAACTCCAATTGGTTTTAGAATAATGAGATTTGGATTTAAGAGAAAAAGAATAGTATACGAGCAAAGGGCTAGGGTCACACCAGTTATAGCTGCTTTAATAAAAGTATTGCCATGATTAATCTGTTCGTGATTTCCTCCTGCAGTTATACGAATGACGCCTCCGACCATCATGATAATTACCGAAAGAACGCCCAGAATGATGATGCTATAATTGTAAATTGCTTTAATATAGTCGGCGAGCCAAGGAGTGCCGCAATTAGGGCTATCTTCGCTGCATATCACTGGGGTAAAGCCTTTGAAGCCAGGTATTGAAACGCTGAGCTTGGGCATGACCGGTTCAGCGGCCGGCTGCACGGCATCTTTTCTTAAATATTTGGGAATGCAGGTATTATTTTTTGTATCAGCGGTTGAGCTTTCATCAAAAAAAACGCTTCTATTGGAAGCTTTATTCTTGTCGCAAGCGTCGCGGGTAAGCGTCATGTAGACTGTTTGTATTGAGTCATTTTTCAGCGTCGTCATGACCTTGCAGCATCCTAGTATTTCTTCCGCAGAAATAGATTTCCCCGCAAAAAACAAGAATAGTAAACAAACAGAAATAAGATATCGTCGAGCGGCAATCATACTTATTGGGTATCTTTAGGTTTTAATTTCGCCTTGCATTCAGTGGGAGTTGAACAAACTAATTTTCCCGAACAAGCGGGAACGGCTTGGCAGCTGAGCCCGTTATTATATTTTGCTTTTACATCATCTTTTATAAAATTTATTACGGGGAAAAAGCTCCATAGGGCAGAAGTAGCATTGGATTTACAGTCCGTTTCATTCATTTTTTCCACGCAAAACTCACTGCCGCCCCATGGCCATCTAAAAAGCGCAATTTGGGTTCCTATATCAATAGAGCAGCAGCCTCGGGTTGCCTTGCATTCCTCGCCGGCAGCAACCCAGCCATCGGAAATAAGGCGAGTGCAGTCAACAGACTTATAGCCTTTGTCATTGACTTGTTCGGCTTGGATTTTATTGCAGTTATCAAAGGTCATTTCTTCAGCTGTGAATTTTCCATCCTGGCTTTGTTTCAAGGCGCAGACAGTATCTAGCCCCACGTGTTTAACGGGTGTAACTCCTGTTATTTTGAAATTCGTTAGGTTCGTATTTACAGTTGAAAGTATCATAAAAGCTCCAAAAGCAATACACATTCCAGCCAAGCTGCCGCCTATAGTTTTTTTTGCGGTAGAAATTTGCTCGTGATTTCCGGCGGCAGTAAGCCATAGAATTCCTCCTACCATGACGCTGATAACAGCGATGATACCTATAATACCGGTTGCGTATTTCATGATTGCGACAATGTAGTTTGCCAGCGCTGAAGTGCTTTCTTCAACTTTTACTGGTGTACCGGCAACATATTTTGAGTCGGGGATTGAAACGGAAGGCGTAAAATAAATAGGAGCGCCCAGATCACGAGGTTCTATGACAGGCTTTGGTTCACATTTATTAGCAATAGCGGTTTTGTCTAGTTGAAAATCTCCCTTTATGCCGTGTCCTGTTTCTTCATAGATAGCGTCGCATTTTTTTTGAGTTAAAGAAGCAGAGGTTTTTTCTCCGGTATTTTGATTGGTTTTAAGACAGCAACCGATTGGATCTCCCGCTGCAAAACTAAGAGGCGCAGCGAAGGCGCAGAAGCTTAGGAATATAAGGATATTCGTAGTAAGAAAGAAAAATATTTTTTTTGATTCCATATTATTTCAGGAACTCTTGAATGATTTGTTCTAAAGTATCGGACGAAATAGCTCCTTCGACTTTTTGGCCGTTAAAAAACCAGGTCGGAGTTCCTTTAACGCCCAGTGTTTCCGAATCAACGAAATTTTGACGGATTTGTGGAATGTATTTTTTGCTATCGAAACATTTCTGAAATTGCTCATTGTAAATACCCAGCTGTTGAGCCAAGACGGCAATTTGGTTTTTATCGCTACCAAAGGTATCAGATTGGTTTTGGAAGAGCTTGTCATGCATTTCCCAAAATTTCCCCTGTTCACCAGCGCAATAGGCTCCTGTAGCTAGGGGCAGAGAATAGGTATGCCCGGGCCAATCTCGGAAAATAATTTTTACCTTATCGTTATATTTCAAGCCCATTTCCCTAATTCCAGGAAATGAAGCTTTGCAAAAGGGGCAGGCAAAATCAGAAAACTGTACTATTGTCAGGACTGGTTCTTTAGAACCGAGAAAATAGTTATTAGTACCCTCCGTTAATATTTTTTGAGCATTCGTATATTCAGTCGTTGCTGGCGCAGAAGTTCCTTGAAGGCTGTAATCTCCTTGTTTAATTCGGTCACTGCGCGAGAAAATGCTCATCACGAAACTAACTACCAATAGTGCTAAAATAAGCGCGAATGGAGAGATGACAGCTGTTAGAATAATATTTCGGATTCTATGTCCCGAGTGAATCCGAGTTGGTTGTTCATGCATATTGATAAGAGAGGTGGACTACCTTATAATTATAACACATACTTACTAAGGTTATAAGGCTAAAAAGCTGTATAGCAAAAACTTTTTTAAACCTCATGACCAAACATTTTTTTAATTTTTATGAAAATTCTTTCCTGGAACGTAAACGGAATTCGTGCCTGCGTGCGTAACGGTTTTGTTGATTTTTTAAAAAAAGAAAAACCTGATTTGCTAGGCATCCAGGAAATAAAAATTGACCATGCAAGCCGGCTTAAAGCCGAGTTCGATTTTAAAGGATATGAAGAAGCATGGAATCCGGCCAAGCGTCCGGGGTATAGCGGAACAGCCGTTTTTTCTAAGGACACGCCGCTTTCTATCCAAGAGGGCATAGGAATTAAAGAGTTTGATGACGAGGGACGTATCCTGACATTCGAAGCGGCAAAGTTTTTTTTCGTAAATATCTATTTTCCGAATTCGCAGCCAACGTTGGCGCGGCTCGATTATAAGGTTCGTTTTAATGCCGCTCTTTTGGCATATGCGAAAAAGCTGGAAAAGAAAAAACCGGTTATCATGTGCGGCGATTTTAATGTTGCCCATGAAGAAATTGACTTGGCTCGCCCCAAAGAAAATGAGGGTGAGGCTGGTTTTACCAAAGAAGAACGTTTAGGAGCGGACAACTTTATTAGTGCTGGCTTTGTTGATACCTTTCGAGCACTTAATCCTAAAAAAATCCAGTATTCATGGTGGTCCTATCGGGGGGGCGCGCGTTCCCGGAATGTCGGTTGGCGCATTGACTATTTCATGGTTTCGGCTAAGATAAGCAAGAACGTCAAGAAAGCGTTTATTCTAGATAAAATTTCTGGATCGGACCATTGTCCGGTTGGGATAGAGATTGATATATAATATATCAGTGAATAACCTTACCTGGGTCCCGGCTCAAGGCCGGGATGATATACGCATTTATGACTTACAATCACAAAGACATTGAAGAAAAATGGCAGGAGACTTGGAAAAAAAATAATTTGTATCATACTCGTGAAAACGCAGATGCAGAGAAATTTTACGTGCTTGATATGTTTCCATACCCTTCGGGGCAGGGTTTGCATGTGGGCCATCCCAAAGGTTATATCGCTACTGATATAATTGCCCGTAAAAAAATGATGGAAGGCAAGAACGTCCTTCACCCTATGGGTTGGGATGCTTTCGGGCTACCTGCGGAAAATTACGCCATTGCTAATAAAATCCATCCGGAAATTGCGGTTGCTCAAAATATTATACGTTTTAAAGCACAGCTAGAAAAAATTGGCTGCACCTATGACTGGGAGCGGGAGATTAATACAACCGATCCTTCTTATTACAAATGGACTCAATGGGCCTTTTTAAAAATGTTCGAAAGGGGATTGGCGTATGAATCTTTCGAACCCATTAATTGGTGCCCCTCTTGCCAGACTGGCTTGGCTAACGAAGATCTGGAGGATGGCCGCTGTGAACGTTGCGGTTCTACTATAGAAAAAAAGCCTTTACGGCAATGGGTGCTGCGAATTACTGATTATGCTGAGCGCTTGTTGTCCGACTTAGATGATTTAGAGTGGCCGGAAGCAATCAAGGAATCTCAGCGCCATTGGATAGGGAAAAGCGAAGGCGCTGAAGTCGATTTCGTAATCATTGGCAGTAAAGAAAAAATTACTGTCTTTACAACTCGTCCGGAAACGATTATGGGCGTTACCTATATCGTTGTTGCGCCAGAATCGCCTTTGCTTGAGTCTTTACAGGAAAGCTTAGAAAATAAAGAGGAAGTAAGGCGATATATAGAGGCTGTAAAAAATAAATCGGAAATTGAACGAACTGCTCTTGGCAAGGAAAAAAGCGGCGTACCCTTGCGCGGTATTTTTGCCCTGCACCCTATAACCAAAGAAAAACTCCCCGTATGGATAGCTGATTATGTGTTGGTAGACTATGGCACGGGTGCTGTAATGGCTGTTCCGGCCGGAGATGAGCGGGATGCCGATTTTGCAGCCATATATAATTTGCCGGTCAGGCCCATGGATGATCCGGGTACAACTGAAATAGGCCGCCGGGTAACAAAATATAAATTGCGTGATTGGGTTTTTTCTCGCCAGCGTTATTGGGGAGAACCCATCCCTCTCATTCATTGTCCTCAGTGCGGCGTTGTGCCCGTGCCTGAAAAAGAACTACCCTTGCGTTTGCCCGCTGTTGAATCTTATGCTCCTTCTGGTACTGGCGAATCGCCCCTAGCGATTATAGAAGATTGGGTTAACGTTGAGTGTCCCCGCTGCGGTACTTTGGGAAAACGAGAAACTAATACCATGCCGCAATGGGCGGGTTCAAGCTGGTATTATCTTCGCTATATTGATTCGATGAATAATTCGGAATTAGTTGGAAAAGATAAGGAGGTGTATTGGTCACCGGTTGATTTGTATATTGGCGGAGCCGAGCATGCAACCCGGCATCTTATCTATGCGCGTTTTTGGCATAAATTTTTGTATGATATTGGTACTGTTTCAAGGAAAGAACCTTTTGCTCGATATTCAAGCCTCGGTTTAATAATGGGGGAGGACGGTCGAAAAATGAGCAAGCGCTGGGGCAATATTGTCAATCCTGATGAAATGATTGCCTCGTACGGAGCCGATGCCCTACGCTTGTACGAAATGTTTATTGGCCCTTTTACCCAAGCGGCAAGCTTCAAGGAAAGTGGCGTTGCCGGGGCGGAAGGATTTTTGCGGCGAGTATGGTTATTGCAAGAAAAAATAGGCGCTCAGGAAAGTAAGGAATGTCATTCCATACTGCATCGCACCATTAAAAAGGTGGGGGATGATATTGATAGCCTGCGCTTTAATACGGCGGTGTCGAGCCTAATGATTCTTGCCAATGCTTTTGCGGCTGAAGATTCTATCTATGAAGAAAGCTTTGAGATTCTGCTCCGTCTTCTTGCGCCTTTCGCGCCGCATATTACAGAAGAATTATGGCATAGGGATGGCCGGCACACCGATTCAATTTTTAACGCGGCGTGGCCGATATACCGCGAGGATCTTTTGCAATCGGAGATGATTACCATTGCTGTACAGATAAACGGCAAACTACGCGATAGCTTGGAAATGAACGCGTCTGCAAGCGAAGAAGAAGTGAAAAAATTAGCCTTAGAAAGCGAAAGAGTAAAACCGTGGTTGGAGCATAAAGAAATCAAGAAAATTATCATTGTCCCGGGTAAATTGGTTAGCATCGTTGTGCAGTAATTCCATGGCATTATTAGAAACCACTAAAGCGTTGTGCGAACGATTTCATATCAAGCCATCTCGATCCAAGGGGCAGAACTTTTTAGTTGATGAAGGAGCGTATGAAGCGATGATAGAGGCCGCACACTTGCAAGGGGATGAGGTTGTCTTGGAGGTGGGTCCGGGGTTGGGATTTCTTACTGAGCGAATCGCCCATCGAACACAAAAAGTGTTCGCCGTTGAACTGGACGATGCGCTTGCCCCAGTTTTGAAACGCCGCCTCAAAGAAGAAAATATTTCTAATGTTGAAATTTACAATGAAGATATTCTGAACTTTAGGGGCGAGTGGGCCAAGGCTCTTGCGCTTATTCCTTCGTTCATTGTTGTGGCTAACTTGCCGTACAATATCAGCTCTTTATTTTTGCGAAAATTTTTGTCCGGAAATGAAGGAGGTATCTTGCCCGAGCGGCTTGCATTAATGTTGCAGAAAGAAGTAGCTGAGCGCTTAGTTGCTGCGCCGGGTGCTTTGAGCATTTTAGGTGTCTCCGCTCAATTCTACATGAACGTGAAAATTAAAGCTTTTGTGCCGGCGAATAGTTTTTGGCCCGCACCTAAAGTTGGAAGTGCCGTAGTTGCGTTACAACGCAATTATATATATGTAGAGAGATTAAAGAATTTAGGAGTAGAAGAAAAAATATTTTTTCGATTAGTTAAGATCGGTTTCAGCGCCCGACGGAAAATGCTTAAAGCAAACCTTGCCGGCGGCTTAAAAATTCCTTTGCCAGAAATTCTAGAAGCCTTTACTGAGGCCGGCATATCTCCTACCGCGCGTGCGCAAGAATTAAGTCTTGAAGAATGGATAAAACTCGTTGCGATTTTAGGGGGAAAGATGGTATAATAATTGTTAAGAAACAGTACCGGCATTAGTCCGGAGAAAAATTCTTAATTTATGTCATTTTTCGAACGCTTAGCTACTTCGCTCGGCCTTGATGATTTTGATAAGCGCCATAAAATAGGCTTGGCGTTTTTGTTTGTCGCTCTTATTTCAATAACGAGCTTGTGGATAATACAGTTGCGGCGAAATATTAGCGGTCCCTTGTACGGTCCTATCACGGGTGCTAACTCAGTCCTTCCGAATACTAATACTCAAGAACAAGGCAATGACGCGGTATTGAAAACTAAGGATACGGATGGCGATGGTCTGACTGATTGGGATGAACTTAATTTATATAAAACATCTCCGTATCTTAATGATACTGATAGCGACGGTTTTTCTGATAAAGCTGAAATTGACAGCGCCAATGATCCCAATTGTCCTAAGGGGCAGGAATGCGCAGACCTTTCGTCTCAGTCAAGCGGGGATGCTGATCCTTTTCAAAACTCGGCATTGCTAAACGATCTGAATGCATCAGCAAGTGCTTCGTCGGGAACGCAAAGTCCCGCGACCGTAAGCCCTACTTCCGCTCCGGCGACTGGGGGACTTACTGAGGAAGAAAAAAATGCTTTACGGCAGCTCGTTGGTAATAGCAATGACCCCTCGGTTTTGCGCCAATTATTAATCCAAGCCGGCCAGCCCGCAGACCAAGTTAACAAGATAAGCGATGCTGAACTGCAGGCGACATTACAAAGCCTTTTGAAATAATTTTATGAGCCGCCGTCTTAACTCTCGTCTTAGCATAGTATTAGTAGTGTTCACAATTTTTGTTCTCCTTGGAGCTGTCCGTCCGGCGCAGGCTTTGTTTCCTGGAGTACAGCCGATCATAAATATTTATGATGCTATTCGTGATACTATAAAAAAATCCGGCTCTATATTATACCGAAATATTGCCGGGCGCTTAATTAACCAAGTGGCGTATGATGCCGCTACGCATCTTGCCAGTGGAAACTGGGGGAAAGGTCCTTTGTATGAAGATAGAGATTGGTGGGCGTTTACCCGCGATACGATTGACAACGCCTCAGGAGCTTTTATTGAGCAGCTTGTTATTGATAACCAGGATACTCAAAAACAAAGCTGGGTCCTTAATGAGGCGACTGGCCAATATGAACAAAAAGTTACTGATCCTGCGTCAGTAGCAAAATTTATCAAAGATTATCATGTTTGTTCACCTGACATTACGCTTGGTTTGAAAATTTCTTTGGGCTTAGGTGGAGGATATGGAAGTGAAGGCAGCGGCCTTAATCCAACGAGCTGCAATTTGCGCGACATGTATAAAAGTGCCAAAGAGCAGGGACAGGATCTGTTTGCTAATATCGTCCGCAGCGGTCGAGCGCCTGATCAAGATTATTGGAAGAATCTTGGTTTTTTGAGTTTTGACCCAGGAGCAACGGACATTGGTATTGCTTACAATATTTTTGGTAAGCAAATGGAAACAGCCAGCCTGCAAAAAGAAGCAGCAGTGAATGGACGCCTGGAAAGCAAGGGGTGGTTAGACCTTCGCCGTTTAATTGATAAAAAAGCGCTCGGCACTCCTGGATCATCAGAAGAAACACAGCAAACTGCCACAGATTTGCAAGAGCAGAATTTTGGACAAATCACGGGTGATATCTTGGTTGATGCCGGAACTTTATTTATAAATCAATTGGCATTAACTGGGTTTCAAAAGTTGATGTCGACGTTAACTCAAGACGTAGGCTCTAACTCCTCGGCCTATTCATATTTCGGACAGGGAGCTTCCGGGGGAGTTCCTGCAGCTGTTAGCCGCCGAGCAGGCACATTGCTTAAGGCGCAATTCAATGAGCAGGCAGACTATGATATTTTAGCAAAATTGACTGTTTGCCCGGATGAAAGCCACCCTGGTCCCACTGATTGCGTTATTACCCAAGAATTTAGCCGGGCCATTACAAATAACATGACGGTTGGACAGGCGATTGCTGAAGATGGCCCCTTGGATGGAGGTAAGCGGCTTGGTTTTGACGAGCGCGGAAATGATATTAGCTATAAGAATGGGTATCCATACCGGTCGCTTATTATTTTGCGCAAGTATCGCATTCTCCCGGTTGGCTGGGAAGTAGCAGCTCAGTATATTAAAGATAATCCTAGCGCTACCAAAGATATAAAACTGCAAGACTTGATTAATTGTTTCGATCCAAGCGATTCCTACGGCCCCCTTGAGGGTCCGGAGCAACATGCTAACGATTGGTGCCGCGGCCTAATCGATCCTAACTGGGTGTTAAAGATACCTAAGCAGTATTGCGGCATGCTTGGATATGGTCCGCAAATTACACAAACCGTTGTCGCTTCTTCGGGCATTGGTTATTGTACTAATACTGCCAGTGATTGTTACGGAGCGGCGCGAAAGTCTGATGCGGATTCTTGCAAAACAAATAATGTCATTTGTAGTGTTGATGATGACTGTGCGGGCTTTGCCGGATACAACAAATGCAATACAACTGTCGGTAAAGAGGTGCAGGTTACCCGCGACAATAATTATTGCGCTGATGAGCAATCGTGTATAAAAGAAAATCCTAATGGTAGCTGCGCTTATTATGGCTACTGCACGGAAGAAAAACGACGCTGGACTTTTAACCAAAATCAAGCTAATAGCTGTGAGCCGCGCAATAATACCTGTGCAAATTTTCAGGCTGAAGACGGTCGCGAAGTTTCTTATTTGCAAAATACTCTTGATTATAGCGGTTGCAACCCTAACCAAGTTGGCTGTAAGCAATATGCATTAACTGCTAGTTCCTATAATGTCACCGCACAAACTGTGCAGTGGAATCCTGCTCTAAATCAGGCTTTCTTTAATAAGAATATTATACCTTGTGATGCTGGCAGCGAAGGATGCCACCAATTCATTCGTGCTAAAGATGATTTTGGAACTAATTTGATAGCCGACGGCAGCTTTGAGCAAAGCGTTTGCGATACTTCGCAAATTAATCAAAGCGATACTTTTTTGCCTATACCAAAATCCACAGCAAAGAATATGTTTGCGCCAGAGGCTAGCGCCCAATCGGCAGATAGCTGTAATTTAACCTCGCTTACAACTTCCGGCTTGTTGCCTGCGCCTAATAATCGCTGGTACATACGGGTTGCTTCCGGAACAGTAAAAGCCGGAATCGTTAACTCCCAAGCAAATTTTGAAACTAATAGTTTGTATATTGAGGGAAACGGAGGATTATATTCTACAGATAGCGGCACGGCTTCTATTTTACCGGCTGGCTTCAGATTTGAAACTGACAGTTATTACACCTTGACGGCGACTGTATATGTTGTTGCCGGAAAAGTAAAAGCCGGTTTCGGCAATGTTACGGGTCAGTCGGCAGAATCAACGGCCATTAATCAATGGCAGCCCCTTATTATTCAAGCATATAATAGCTCGGCTGCGCCTTTGCAAGAGTTCTTTATTCAAGGTATGGACGCTTCCGCAAAATTTTATATAGATGGCATCCAATTAACAAAGGGCCGGGCGGGAAACACATACAATGAGTATCTTTCCAATAATGTAATCTATCAGAAGTTGCTTCCTCAATATTTAGAAGCAACATGTTATAAAGGAACGCGCGGAGGAGGAGAGAATGAATTCCAGCTCAAGGATGACGCCCCTGATATTTGCAAACAATTTGTCCGTAAGTGTTCGGCTTCAGAAGTTGGGTGCGAGAATTATACTTCCGTAAGCTCGGGCATAGGCGTTACGGCGAAAGTTAAAGCCAAGGATGTCTGCCCCCAAAGTTGCGTCGGATATGATACCTTTGTCCAGCAGCCTAATCAATTTAACGCACGGCAAGCAGCTTACTTTATTCCGGAGAGCGCTCAGTCATGTTCAGCGCAAGCTGTCGGCTGCACCGCTTTTACCAATCTTGACAAGCTTAGCCAGGGAGGCGAGGCGGTTGAGTATTATTCAGCGATGCGTACATGCATAAAGCCGGATGTTTCAAAGTGCGGACAGTTTTATACATGGGAAGGATCCGATGAGTCTGGATACCAGCTCAAAGTTTTCTCTCTGCAAAAGAATCAAAATTCTACATCTGAAGAGCCGGCAAGCACGATGAATGCGTCTAAGGAGAGTCAAATTTGCAATGCCACTGTCTTTAAAAAGCTCCCTTCGGAAGCGGGGTATAACTATGATTGCCGCGAGTTTTATGCTCAAGACGGGACGATTTCCTACCATCTTTATCAAAATACTATTAGCTGTTCGGAAGATTGCCATCCATACCGCCGTGAAGTCGCCTCTCAAGATACCTGCGAAGCTTCTGGCGGCACATGGGACGAACAAGGACGCTGTATCTATAATGCTATTCCTGGAGAAGGATCGGTATGCGCAGCTCAAGAAGTGGGCTGCCAGGAGTATACTGGAAACATTGCCAATAATACAAGCGACGTCTTCCCCATTTCGACTTTTGAAGGAACGAATAACGCTCTCGAGGGTTGGAATGGATCAATCAGCAATACCGCTTTAAACTTGGGAGGGCATTCAATGCAGGGCACGATATTCTCAAAAACCGTAGGCAATAAAGTTAGACAAAATCTTTCGTATACCATTTCTTTCTTAGCCAAGGCTGCCGCTGGTACTCCGGCATTGTCATCTCTTGAATTAAGAAATGCTAATAATCAAGCAGCTGCCTTCTCATCTGGAACTGTTACTATTGGGTCGGAGTGGAGGTTATACAGCTTTAACCTTTCGCAGCTTGACCATGCGGTTGATGCAACGCAGGAGAATCTGCGCATTGTTTTCACATCAAGCGTGTTTATCGATAATATAAAGCTAACCGAAGTCCCGGATCGTTATTATCTTATCAAGGATTCGTGGACAACCCCGGTGGAATGCGATCAAGATATCACCGGCGCTAGTTCGCCGCGTTATATGCTTGGCTGCAGCCAATATCAAAAAGGAGACAGCACGAATGCCAATTTGCGTAGCTTCAGTGAATTATGCCAAGACTCAGCGGCTGGCTGCGAAGCTATGATTGACACACAGAATTCTTCAAACACAGCAAACAAAAAATTAGTGGGCGATTCTAATAACAACGGCCTTTGTGAAGCCGGTGAAATTGGCTGTTTCACCGTCGGAGCTGATGCCATGATTAATGTCGTCTATGATAGGACAAAACAATGTAATTCAGAGCAAAAGGCCTGCCAGCGCGTTGGTGTCGGTAGGAGTTATGATGGTTCAACCTATTATAGCGATACATATATAAAGAACGATCCCGACCAATATGATCGCACTGTATGCGGTGTTGCCGCTCTCGGCTGCTCTAAATGGTCAACGGACGGCAATGGAGATGTTTATTTCAAAGACCCGGGCGATCAGTTTTGTGAGTGGCGCCAGGGCAAGGGAACAACTATTTTTAATTGGTATAAGAAAACCGTGAAACGTTGCGGCGGCGTTGCGAGCGGCGCGGTATGCACAAATAATAACCAATGCGCGAGCGGCAGCAGTTGTACATTATATGATCATGATGATTTATGCCCAGTGAGCTATGATAAGACTCTGGGAGAGGGGGATTCTAAGGTTAGGGTTACGCAGCCGGCGACATGGGCAGGGACTTGTGAAAGGGCCCAGTCAGGCTGTACTGAGTATGTTGATCCGCTTTCAAGTTTTAATCCTAACTTAGTTCGTAATCCCGAATATACCATTTCTACAAGTAATACTACACAGGCCGATTTTTGGGTTGCCCGAAGCGACGTGAATGGCGGACAAGCCGCTCAGCAAATAACGTTAACCCCGTATACGACCTATATCTTAAAAGGAAATACCAGATGCGCGGGAACTACCTGCACCGAAGTTGATGATGTATATATTTCTAGTTGTCAGTTAGTAAATAATTCCACGGGAACCCCTACAATTTATCAGCTATCTGAAACTGATAATACATATCGTCCGCTTCTCGAAGCAGGAGGAGAACCTCGCCGCTATTCGGATTCTATTTCAGGAAGCGATCGCAGTCTCGAATTTTATGTCAGTGCTCCCGCCGGCGTTTCTAACGTTACCTGTACCGTATGGCGTAAGAACAAAACCGTTAATAAAACAGTGCTGATACGCAAGGCAATTGTTAGCTATCAATTAGAGCAAAATCTTGATAAATCGCCCATATTAACCAGTCTTAATAAAGGACAAGTAATGTTTAACGAGCGCAGTCAAAACGGCAGCGCTAAAGCCGGCTTGCTCTTCAACGCTGATGAAACTGGCGACGGCGGCATAGATGGCGTTTCTCCAAAAAATTCTGCATCACCCAAGAACGCCAACGTTATTATCAAGGTTCAGCCTGATAGAGTTTGCTCGAAGTGGCTTGACTGCCGCAGCTATGTTGCCGATCCTAATGACCCAACCAAGCAAAAGTGTCTTGATATAGGCCTCTGCGACTCGCTGAATAGCCAGGGTAAATGCGATAATTTTATTGGATCAACAACAAAGTATAATCAGAATATTCAAAACTTAGGCGGGGACGGTTCGCAGCTGCTTAATTTGAGCGGTTACAGCAAGGTTGGCTACAAGAGAACTGCCAACGGAAAGCTAGAACTTGCAAGTACGCTTGGAGATTATTACAATAAGGTTGGCTACAAGAGAACTGCCAACGGAAAGCTAGAACTTGCAAGTACGCTTGGAGATTATTACAATCTTGGCAACATGAAACAAATCGGGGAAACAGTTGAAGTAAAAAATGGCGGTTTTGAATTTGCCAACAATGAAGATTGGATTTCTAATAATTTATCGATTTTTATTCAGCCCCAGCAGATTCAAAGCCAGGGACTAACACCTTTCCATACAACGAAAAATACAGATACCGGTTTGGACAGCGCCTTGCCGCCAGCCGGCCGAGGTTTGGCAAAATTAGTATCGGCCAGTTCCGCCGCCACAGCTATTCAAAAAAGCGCTAACGAATTGACGCTGCAAGCTGGCCGCCGCTATGTTATTTCAGCCCATATATATAACAAGAGCGGTGAGGCACAAATTAATCTAAAATATACGGGAAACCCGGGAGCGCTTACGCTTATTAAGACAACCAATGATCCTAAGGACCGATGGTTGACCAAGACTGCTGTCTTTACCGCCCCCGTGGGTAGTGCGTATTTGCTTGAATTAGCAATTCCAGTAGGCGGCGAAAGCTATTTTGATGATATTAAAATCGAGTCGGGCTTGAATTTCCGTTGTTCGGATTCATCAGCAGCTTCAGGTGACTGTAGTGATGTTAATTCTTTAATGGCGCCTTCAACCTGCCGCCTCTATCCGACGGCCGATGCCCTTTCTTGCGAACAAACGGGAGAAGATTCAATCAAGTATACGGGAACCAAGGGTTACTGCCTTGAATATGATCCTAAACAATCCGATTCTTGCCTTTTGTGGTATCCCTTGGATTCCATTGCTAGCGACCAGCAAGAAGAGGGAGCAGGCTTAAATTTGCCGGAGCATATGTACTATTGCTTGGAAACCCAGGGTATTTGCTCAGCCGTATCCGTTAATACTAATAAGTTTAGCGCTTACGGCAGCCCCTTTGAAAACGTTGCCATTGCCGCGTATTCTGAGACGGCGGATGGGGAGTTATTCTTTAATCGTCCTTCTGGCGGCGGCGGTCCGGATAGGCCTTCATATCGTTGCCAAAAAATTGTTGAAGTAAATAATGAAAAGTATTGGCGCACGCGCTTTATTGATAGTACATACACTATTTCCAATAAGGCCGCTAAGACGATTTTCTTTGTCAGTTCACAGGGCGGAACATTTAATACAAAATTCGACCTTTCGAACTGGTACGGCGCTTTTACAAATTTCGTTACATCAACTCCCGTTGATTTTGACAGGAATAGTAATGGCAACGCGGGAACGCCTTTCATTAACCAAAATGATGATAAGGTTTGTCGAGGATATGTTTCGGTAAAAGACGACCATGGAGATGATTGCAGCCAGCGGCACTTTGATTTAGGGGAATGGGATACCTGCGCTTGTTCTTCGGCTAATGATAGTAATGCGGGTTGGCCTTTCGGATTCTGTAATCCATATGACGGTAATAATTGCACTAAAGGGGAGTTTGCCTGTGGATTGAATTCTGCTGGCGATGCATGCAGGGTTGTTAAAGAGGGGAATGTATGGAAGGCGACAACTACTGACCAGGAAAGAAGCGGCGGAGATACGCATTACTCAATTTCCCGTTTTAACTGTTCAAGCCCGGCTAGCTTTACCTATACCGGCACTAAAGCGAGCGATCCGAAGAATGAATTATTGAGCAGTCTCTTTGTCCAAAGCCGCGGAGCTTATTCATACAGCAACGGCCAATATGTCGATAATCCCAGTGGAGCTTTATCAATGCCGAATCAAGCATGCGCCTATGCTGATAAAAAATGCTCTGGCGATGCAAGCAAATCTTGCTCTACTGATAGTGATTGCGTGGGCAAAGGAACTTGCTTTATGAAGCGCCCCGGAACTTATGCATATCCAAATGATTATTGCTACATTCCGCCTAAGGCGTACGGCTTTACTGTTGATGGGGCAACCGATGTTCGTACCACCAATGGCGCTCAGCAAATTACTTTCGCCTTTAGCACAAAGACTGATCCCGATCAATTGCCTTTACGCAAGATGTACATTGATTTAGGCTATAATGTCAGTGCCAGCAGCCCGGCAAATAAGATTATTTCATTTACTGATGGTAGCTATAATGACGGCAGCCGCTACATAAGAACTAATCTCGTGTATAATGAAATCGTTGACGCAAATATTAATTTGTGCGCCGGACCTAATGGAACAGTATCAGGAGTGGATTGCGGCGCAACGGCATGCTGCGTCATTAAGCCTAAGGTTATAATTGAGGATAACTGGGGTATGTGCAATGAGGCGGGATGCACAAACTCTAATGTTGGATTAAAATATAATAGTTATATTCGCGTTGATGCAAACTAGGCTAAAATAAGCGATTTTATAGTACTCCTTGACTTTTTTGTTAAAGAGTGCTATAATTAATTCAGATAAAATCACATTAAAATCATAATTTTTTAACAAAAATTCAAGGAGAATATCTTGAAAACACTAAGAACTTTTTTAGTATGCTTGTTTGCTTGTATAAGCATCTCAAGTATGAGCGTGGCTCAGCCCGCATTTATTATTTCATCAATAGGCAATGGGTATGTTGATGGAGTAGGTGATATATATTCTTTCAACTCTTCAACCTTGCTGGCAATTGGCACCCAGGGGTCCATATTTAAAACCACTAACGGCGGAGCATCGTTCTCTAAAATCGAATGCACAACCTTGGCTTTAAATTGTATGGCTTTTCGCAATGCCAACACCGGATATATAGGCGGTCAAAATGGCGTTGTTCTGAAAACAACTGATGGCGGTTCGTCATGGAGCGTTATCGGTCTTGGTTTAAGTCAATGGTCGTTTAATGGAATTAGCTTAAAGAACGATGAAGTAAATTTGTCAGGTTCCTTGGGAACAATATTCAAAAGTACCAACAACGGAGCTAACTGGATTGACCAGTCTATTTCGTTAAGTGGCAATTTCTATGGCGGCACTGCATTTATCCCAAACGGGAGAAGATTACAGGTTGCCTATTCATCTCCTTCGGCCGTATGGATATCTTCAAACGGCGGAACAACGTGGAGCGGAGAAGCATTGCCAAACAATGCTCAAGCAAGCGGCCAATACTGGCAAGATAGTCTTGTCGGTTATGTAATTGGAACACTGCCCTCAACCACAACGCGAGTTGTATGCAAAACAACTAATGGCGGAGCAAACTGGAATTCTCTGACATTGTCAGGGAATGTGTTATTAAAAGATATTAGCTTTTGCAATGCTTCCACCGGATTTATCGTTGCAGGAACACATAATCCTAGCAAAGTAGGACAAATTTACTGGACGACGAACGCCGGGGCTTCTTGGACACTGATTAAGGAGTACACTGAAACCGAGTTATACAGCGTTGCCTGTTTTGGTAGCAAAGTATATATTGGCGCAGATCCAGGAAAAATTCTCTGTGCAGATATAAGCGTTTCCATTACTCCGATTTCAACAGCAGTTCCAGAAAAATATTCTTTATCGCAAAACTTCCCAAATCCTTTTAATCCTACAACAACGATACGATTCACAATTCCTAAAGCAACACAAGGCAGCTTGATAATATATAACATGCAAGGGCAAGAGGTTAAAACAATAACTAATCAATTATTTGTAGCTGGAACATATGAACCGCAATTCAATGCAAGCGGTTTATCAAGCGGAACATATTTTTATAGACTTGAAACCGAAGGTTTCAGCCAAACGAAAAAAATGATATTAGTAAAATAATAACAAAAAAGAATACTAACACCCCCTGTCTGGTATTCTGTTCTTCCTCTCTTTCGTAGCAATATGAAGGAGAGGTTTTTGTTTTTAGGGCCTATTCGCATTACGCAGGGAGGGCTTTATTTTTCTTTTAAAATGCTATACTGTAGATACTATATTATTTATACCTTACCTATGTCAGACCGCCTTGAAGATATTATTGCCATTAGAAAGAGTAAATTGGCCGCTATTGAAGCGGTGGGCTTAAGCGCCTATCCCGACACAACGGCGCGTACCCACACCTTAGAAGAAGTTACTTCCACTTTCGATGATTTGTTGGAAAAAGAAATTGTTATTGTTGGCCGCATTCGCTCTTTGCGTTTAATGGGACAATTAGCCTTTGCGCATATTGAAGATGGCGACGGCCGTTTGCAGGTCTTTTTTCAAAAAGAATCCTTAGGAGAGGAAGCTTTTCAATTTTTTGTTAATAATTTTGATATAGGCGATTTCATTGAAGCGACAGGGGAATTGTTTAGAACAAAGACCGAGGAGAAAACTTTAAAGGCGAAAAGCGTGCGCATGCTGGCTAAATCTCTCCGGCCCTTGCCGAGCGAGCATTACAGCTTGGCCGATGAAGAAATACGTTTGCGCCAGCGCTACCTTGATATCTTATTGCACCCCGAAGTAAAAGATTTATTTATCAAGAAAGCATTATTTTGGGACGCGACCAGGGAATTCTTAAAGGGTAAGGGGTTTTTGGAAATGTACATGCCCATCTTAGAGCCTATTCCTGGTGGAGCTGAAGCCGAACCATTCATAACACATCATAACGCTTTGGATAAAGATTTCTTTTTACGCATCTCGCTGGAATTGCCCTTGAAAAAAATGCTTGTCGCTGGCTATCCTAAAGTATTTGAGATAGGCCGCGTGTTCCGCAATGAAGGAATAGATCGCGAGCATTTGCAAGATTACACCGCCATGGAATGGTATTGGGCTTATGCTAATTTTGAGATGATGATGAAATTCGTCCAAGAGATGTATCAGTATACGATTATGAAAACCTTTGGGACTTTGCAATTAAATTACCAAGGCGAAGTGATTGATTGGAGTGGCAATTGGCCAAAGCTAGATTATTTTGAATTATTTAAAGAGCATACCGGCATAGATTTGAATAGCGCGACTGAAGAGGAATTGCGGGCGTATGCGTTGAATAAACACATTGCTGTTGAAGCGAGCGCAGGCAAAGGGCGTATTATTGATTTAATTTTCAAAAAGAAGATTCGCGCCTTGCCTGAAGTTTCAATGCAGCCTCATTTCTTAATTAATCAGCCAATTGAAATAGAGCCTTTGGCAAAAAAAGACAGTAAAAATCCGCGCGTGGTTCAGCGCATGCAGATTCTCGCCTGCGGTTCGGAAATGGGCAAGGGGTTTGCTGAATTAAATGATCCCATAGACCAGGCCTCTCGTTTTGCTGAGCAAATGAAATTACGCGAAAAGGGAGATAAGGAAGCGCAGATGCTTGATACCGATTTTCTTGAAGCGTTGGAATACGGTATGCCGCCGGCCGCGGGCTTCGGCTTTAGTGAAAGGAATTTTGCCATTTTTAATGATAAATCGGTGCGAGAGACTGTCGTATTCCCGCCCATGAAAGACGCGGCATGAAAAAAAAATTACGTGTTGGAGTAATAGGAGGAGGTTCTTCCAGTGAGCGGGAGGTTTCGCTGCTTGGCAGCCGCGTTGTCGCGGCTGCTTTGCCTAAGACGAAATACGCCGTAGCGCTTATTGATGTGGGAAAGGATAGCGATGCATTGTATAAAAAAATCAAGTCTATTGATGTTGCTTTTTTAGTAATGCATGGCCGCGATGCCGAGGATGGGCGCATACAGGGTTTTTTAGAAATGCTTGGCATCCCTTATACCGGTTCGGGAATAGCCGCGAGCGCCTTAGCTTTTGATAAGGCTCGTACTCAAGCGCTTGTGAGCATGGCCGGAGTCCGTATTCCCAAATCAATTAGTATTTCCAAAAAAGAATCCCTTGATTTTTTGAAGCTAAAGCGCAAGATACGAAAAATATTTTCGTATCCAATTGTTGTTAAGCCTAATGCTTCGGGATCAAGCATAGGGGTAAGTATAGTCAAAAATGAGACTGATCTCTTAAAAGCCTTAGCCGCTTCTTTTAAAGAAAGCGAAGATATTTTGCTAGAACAATATATTGCTGGACGGGAATTTTCTTGCGCCGTTATGGGCAATAGCGGACAAACTAATATTGAGGCCTTGCCGCCTATAGAAATTATTAGCGAGGGCAGCGAGTTTTTTGATTATAAGGCTAAATATTTCTCTAAGACGACTCAGGAAATATGCCCAGCCCCTGCTACAAAAAAACTTACGGCTCTTATCAAAGAAACAAGCGTATGCGTCCATGAATTATTAGGATGTGATGGATTAACTCGATCTGATTTCATGCTTGATAGCCGCAATAATCTTTATTTTTTAGAAATTAATACTATTCCCGGGCAAACTGAAGCGAGCCTGGCTCCAAAAGCAGCTCGCGCGCATGGTTTGACTTTTGCGGCATTTTTGGAAAAACAAATTATCTTAGCCATAAAAAAGCACAATCCTCAGAAAATAAGATAAGTCCTAAAAAGGCTTGGTATCAAAGGATATATTATGGTATAATAAAGATAGAATATGCATGTAATGAGTCTATGAACCAAGCTCAGAACGCTCCTTTAGATTTAGGGCCTGTTCTCCGGGGCCGAGACCAAGAAATGATGGCGAGCCAGCAGCTTAAAGCCAAACAATTTGCGGACGACCAAGCCGCAAAGCAAGAGGCTTTTCACCAGGCGCATACTGATGCCTTGGAAATGAGCCGTCTTTCGAGCGGGCGTGCTTCCTTCAAAGATAAAATGAAGGCAACCATGGGTGCTATTAAAAATAACGCCCAAGGACTGGGCAGCGCTCTTTCCAAGGGTGATGAAAATCGAAAAGGCCAAAGTGCAACTAAACGTTTTGGCGATATTGGGGACAGTTTGCGCCAAGCCAAAATGCAAGAAATGCTTAGTCGTGGACGAGGCGGGGTTAAGGAAGCTATTAAGGCCGAAGCTGCTTCAATGGTTAAGCAAGGTACGACGGAATTATTGGAAGCATCCTGGAAGAATTTAATCGATAGCTATGGTTTGACTCTATTGTGGATCAACGCTCATGTGTTTCTCCGCCATGGCCTTCCAAACGGCAAAGATTATTTTTGCGCCCTAGGAGAGGAATGGATGCCCAAGGGTTCGGGATTAAAAGGCGGAGGAGGCAGCGGTGGAATGGGCGGAGCGAGCGTACCGATTTTTGGCATGCCAGGCAAGGGTTTTGGCATTCTTGAAATTATTGCCTTGGCTATTTTAGACGGCATCGTCATCGCGGCAATGATTGTTAATCTTTCTTTCTACGCATTCATGATTTTTATTATTGTTTTCCCTATAGACGCTGCTTGGGAGTTAGGCATGGAGGGAGTAACACAAGTTATTAGAACCCTTTTTCAAATTTAGTGTTTTATGAAGAAATCCCGTTTATCAGTAGTGCTTACCTCTTTGCTTTTACTAGGGCTTTGTTTAATGCCCTCTGCGGTTCATGCTATTAATATGGGCGAAGCGCTGGCTTCTATTTTAGGAGGCCTAGTGGGCATCATGGTTTGGATTGGTGGTAATCTACTGATCGGAATCATCTTTTTAGTTGTATGGGTTGCGCAATATAACGATTTTATTACTTCACCGGCCGTAACAATGGGCTGGGTAATCATCCGAGATATTTGCAATATGTTCTTTATTGTCATATTGCTCATTATCGCCTTTGCAACCGTTTTAAATATTGAAAAATATTCTTGGAAGCATCTTCTGCCTAAGCTATTAATCATGGCCGTTTTGATTAATTTTTCCAAATTAATTTGCGGTGTCTTAATTGATTTTGCCCAGGTCGTTATGTTGACCTTTGTTAACGGCTTTCGCGATATCGCTGCTGGTAACTTTGCCGAAATGGCGGGCATTCATGGGTTGTTAAATGTTCCTTCTAACAATGAAAGCGTGTCTTTCTTATCAGTTGCCGGGACATATATTTTAGCGCTATTGTATATTATTTTTTCTGTTATTATCATGGGCGTTGTGCTCTGCGTTTTAGTTATCCGCATGATAATGCTGTGGATTTTAGTTGTCCTCTCTCCTTTTGCATATTTGCTAGAAACAACTCCTTCAACAAAAGCATACGCCGGGAAGTGGTGGAGTTATTTTGCCAGCAATTTAGTTTCCGGTCCCTTACTGGCTTTCTTTATTTGGCTGTCTTTTGCGGCAACGCAAAGCACTGCGAGCGGAGCCTTGCAGGGTTTTGAAAATAATCGTCCGGACGGCGGCGCGGAAGAGGGACGTGTATCGCAGCTGGCGGAGCAACGCGCTGGGTTGGCGTCGGCCGGTACGCCGGAAGGCATGCTTAAATTCGTTATTTCTATGGGCTTGCTTATTGGCGGCTTGATGATGACAAAGGAAATCGGCGGCGCGGCCGGTGCTATCGCCGGCAAAGGCTTGGGCGCGATGAGCGGAACGGCCAAGAAGCTTACCGGATATAATGCTGTCACAGGACGCGTGGCCGCTTTCAATAAAAAGCGCGACGCCGCCCGTACGGAAAAGTACTCAGCTTTCGGCGAGAAGATGTATGGCCAATCCTTGCGAGCTAAAGGAGCTATTAAGGGAGGCGCTGCCGCCGCCTGGGCCGCAACTAAAACCGGCTTGGGCGCAGTGAGATCTGGTGCGGCGCAAGGTACTCGGAGTATGGTTGGCCCCTATGGAGGGCTAACGTTGGCTGCTCAAGCGGGCATTCCTGGTTTTAACTTGCTAGCCAAGGCAATGGATAAATTGGCCGCTACTCTTGAAAAAGATAAAACCGGAAAAGAGTCAAAGGAAGACAAAATTAAGAAAAAGGCTGAGGCAAAAGATCAGCATGATAGATTATTGGGAGCGTATGCTACCGGAACCTATACAGATAAGTTTGATAATAAGTTTACTAAGCCTCAAGAATTGTCTAATGGCGTAACGGTATATACTGAGCCCCTTAAGGATGATAAGGGGATCGAATATGCCCATCTTATTGCTACTGATGAACGCCGCGTTCAATTAGACAATAATGGTAATGAAATGAAAGATGAGAAAGGAAAAACTATTTATCAGGACGCACTCTTAGAAAAAACGGAACGCAAAGATGAGAATGGCGATATTGTTAAAGATAAGAAAGGGAATATTATTTACGATGAGAAAATTGTATATCGCAATAAAATGCTTGATGGGGAGGGGAAAATTGCAAAAGATAAGGATGGGAGAATTGTATACGAACAAAGACAGAAACCCAAACTTAATGATAGCGGAACGCCCATGGTGTCGCGATTTGACCCTGATAAGCCGTTAATGGAAGCGATTCCGGATGAAAGAGTTGACGTTAATCAGCACGCGATTAAAAAAATGGGCAAGCTCGAATATAGTGTTGATAGTGCTTGGACAAAATCAATGGTAACGGCTAAAGCTTTCAATAATCAGAAAGAAGAAAAGAAAGTCACAGAGGAAAGCAAGAAAATGGCTGATGCTGGTATGAGCGAGGCGCAGCTATTGGGAGTATTGCAAAACGCTTCAATGTCTGACCATAAGCGCATGGGAGCTGCTATTGAGTTGGCTATTAAGCAGGGCTTCAAAGGAAAAGATGCAAGACAGCAAGTTGACATGGCGAAAAGCTTGTTTAAGGGGCATGACAATAATCTTCTTACAAAGAAGTTTAACGACGAGGTTGATAAGAAACAAGCTTACTTAAATTACGATGTTTCAACTGATGAAGGTGAGAGGAAGATGATGAAACGTTTTCAGGGGGGCAAAATGGAAGTCCAATCTGATGAGGCGTATAAGGATCCAAACTTTATTCGCGCATTAGCGCACAACCTTACTGCTGATGAGTTTAAGAATACAATGAAAAAGGTTAGTGCTTATTCCAGTAAACATAATGACAGTAGTAAGGAAGGATATAGGGCGTTCCTTGATGAGCAAAAGCCTGTCTTTAAGAAAGATGGTACCCTTGATGATTCAAGAAAAGTCTTTAAAGATATAACTAAAGACTTACGAGACGTGGGCCGCGGTTCAAGCGTAACAACGGAAAATATTGGTAAAGTTTTGGAATCAGCTATTGGCTCAATGTCAGCTACGGAAATTGGGAAACTTGATATCAAGAGTTTTAAAGGAGATGCTAAGATTCTGGGTTCCCAAGCCAAGGCGGACACATATACTACAGAGCTCGAGAGTATTTTGTCTAAGATGAAGAGGAGCGAACGAAAAAAGATTTTGGGTAATCGTGATGCCAATAAGGAAACATTAGAGGCTCTAAAGGTTATTTGGGCAAAAAATCCAACCACTAAGGAAGACGAGAAAAATGAAGAAATATAAAATTTAAGAGCTTGAATATATGACAGTCCTAGAAAATAAAATTCCAGAATATATCGATGACATTCTAAGTGCAGAATATCAGCGTGTCTTGGTAGAAAAATTGCGTATACATTATCAGTTCTCTTTTGATGAAAAGAGGAGTATTCAGGATGCTCTTGAAAATATATATTATGGCAAGCTAGGGTTACATGACTTAGTTGGTTTTTTGCAGAAGAATATTATTTCAGTCAAAATAGATATCAACAAATTAGCGATGGACATTGCCGGAATGTGTATCTTGCCAGCTGAAGAATATTTAAAAGGGCAGGGCCAAGATGTTACCGCATACATTGTTTCGCTAGGCGGTAATCCATCGACGTATCAAAAATATGTAGATACGATGAAGCGGGCTATTGAAGAAGAAAAAGCCGGAACCTATGATCATGATTCATATATGAATGAAGATCAAAAAATTGCACCAGCGCCTTCAGTAATTGACGAAGAGGAAAGAGAAAGCGTTTCCATAGCGGACTTAATGCCTGATGAACGGGCAGCGGCCTTAAAAGATTTTTTAGAAAATAACTTAGCCTTGATTTTAGCTCCTAGCAGTGCCGCAACACTTAATGATATCAACACTGCTTTAATATTGACTTTAGGAAGCAACCAAGAAAATCGCGAAGATATTATAAAAATTATCACCAATTCCAAGCAACTTATAGGGAGTAAAATGATCATTGATGAAGGAAGAGAAGTGCCGCAAACAGGAGCCGCTTGGTTAAAGGACTTCAATAAAATTATTGGGGCTAACCATTTTGAAGCCTTAATGATCGCTCGTTTTTTAATTGAATCCCCAAGTGCGAAGCGCTTGCCCGAAGAAGAAAAACAGCTGTTGCGTAATTATTTAACTTTGTACCATAATATTATTGCGTTCCCCGAACCGTTTTTGAATTTACCGGTAGAGCGTTGGCATGTTATTCCAACGGTTACTGAAGCTATTGAGAAAGAGGCCTTTAAAGATTATGAAGAAGTACCTCGGCAACAGAAACCCGCTTCTTTTGTGCAGAAGCAGACAGCAAAGCCAATCACTTCGCCGAAAGCAACTGTCCCTTCTCGTATTGAGTCAGTTGTAAGAACACAAAAATCTGTTGTACCAACTATGCCGGATCCTCAAGCAATAGTTGAAGATTCCTCCGAACTTATGAATTTAAAAAATATGCTTTTGCAGTATCCGTCCGGCAGCCTTGAACGACAGGCCATAGAAGAAGAAATTAAAAAGTTAAATAATTAAGGTATAGATTCCCCGGTACGTTTATTCCCGCGGAAGCGGGAAGGGGACGACAAAATTCATGCTTTCATATCTTGAAAAATTTAATAATTTGCCGAAAAATATCAAGGATCAAATCAATGCTCCCGGTGTTATGGCGCGTATCAGCGAATTAGGACAGTCCTTCGGCGTTAATTTAGCGACGGTTATTATGCGCGTTATGGCTAAGGAAATAAAGCTCGACGCGCTCGGAGCGTATTTCATTAATGAGTTGAATGTAAGCGCTGAGAACGCGCGCACGCTTGAACAAAAATTACGCCGAGAAGTTTTTGCAGGCGTTATTGATTTTTTGTTAGGTGCTGATCAAGGACCGAAATTAGTGTTTGCCGAAGAGGACGAGCATGAAGTCCGCCACAGCGCCCAAAAAGTTTCAACGATCGATTTTGACTCCGAAGTCGAGGGTTATGTCGAGGAAATTGTAAAACAAAGCCGCATTAATTTTGAAAATCCGCTCGCCGCGGGTAAATTCAGGCAAGTGCTAAAAACATATTTGCGGGGAACGAGGGATAAATTAGCGGTAGGCGAAGTATTAGTTAAGGCCGCTGAATTGGGAGGCATAGCATTAAACAGAGATACGGCTGACAGAGTTTTGTTAATTGCTGATAATTATATACGCCGACGTGCCAAGCCCGCTACGCCTCTTGCTAAAATTCCGTTGCCGCAAGAAGAAAAGCTTATTTCCCCCTTGCCGCCGGCAGCTGAATATGATCTCAGTGCTTCTTTGCGCGAGCAGGGTAAGTTAAAAGAAGAAAAGTCTCAGCCCGTTCGTTTTTCTCCCCCGCTTGATGCCAGCCATGAATTAGCGCCGCCTGTACCGGTTATTGTGGCTGCCCCCGTCCCCGTGCCAGTAGCGCCACCAGCGGCTCGTAAGGCAGTAAAAGAGGTTATTGCCGGCAAGCCTTTGAATAAGGAAACATTGCGCCGCATTGCTCCCAAAACGGTCATCGATAATACGGTAAAAGTCGGTAGTGGAAAAGTGCGCATGGATGATATTAGGTATACGCCGCATGCGGTTGGTCCTATTGAAGAATTACAGGCTTTTAGCCTTATAAATTTTCGCCGTCTTGATCCCGATCCTATTAAAGCCATAGAAAAAATTAAGAATAAGCTAGAGCTTTTGGGTCGTGATGAATATTCAAAAAAAATAGAAGGTATTGTCGCTTGGCATCAAAGCCCGCTTAACCGTTTGTATCTTGCGGTGTGCCGACGCAGCCTTGACGAAGGGCTGTCGCTTGGAGCCATTATCGACCGCGAGCAAAAAAAGGACAAGGCTTTTTTGAAAGCTGATGAATTATCGGCTATTATTTCTTTAAATCGGAGCCTTAAATTTTAAGAACCATGGAACAGTTCACCGTACCCCAATTTATTGATGTTGAAGATAAGATTATCGGACCTATTACGGTCCGGCAATTTATTATCATGCTGGTCGGCATTTTGCTAATGGCCCTCTTCTATAAATTATTTGATTTTACCCTTTTTGTTGTCTTGGCTTTGTTTGTATTCATACTCACGGTAACCTTTGCTTTTGTTAAAGTAAATGGCACGCCTTTCCATTATTTTTTACTTAATTTGATCCAAACTTTCAAAAAGCCTCGGTTACGCGTTTGGCGTAAAGATGATACACTAGTAAAGGCCTTGGAAATCGAAAATCCTATAGCGGCAGCTCCCGCCGCTCCTCGACGCGCCGCTTATTCAAGCAGCCGGCTTAATGAGTTATCGTTAATCGTCGATACGCAAGGATCTTATCAGGGAGAAGCTGACGACTCTGTCACTATCACCCGCAACAAAAATTTAGCCGATTTTTCTTAATATGCCTGCCTCAACTACTCATCCTTCAACGTTGCGTTATCTTGATATTGCCGGTATCCGCCAAGATACGGTTATTATGAAAGATGGCAGTTTGCGTTCGGTAATAATGGTATCGAGCGTAAACTTTGCTTTGAAAAATGAGGATGAGCAAAATGCTATTATCGCTGCATACGTTAGTTTTCTTAACAATATTAGCTTTCCTTTGCAGATCATCATTCAATCGCGGGAACTCAATATTGAGAATTATCTGAACGATTTAAAGCAAAAAGAAAAAGAACAGACTAATGAATTATTAAAAATGCAAATAGGGGAGTATATAGGATATATTCAAGAACTGGTTTCCCTATCTAAGATCATGAATAAGCGCTTTTACGTTGTTGTACCGTATAACCCATTATCCGACAAAAAGAAGGGATTTTTTTCCCGCTTAACCGAAACCTTCAGCCCGACTTCGCTTATCCGAATGAAAGAAGAGAATTTCGCCAAGTTGCGATTAGAACTACAGCGCCGCGTTGATAATGTAATTTCCGGCCTTGATTCGATAGGATTAAATGCGATTGAATTGGATACGCAAAGCTTAATAGAGCTTTATTACAATACGTATAATCCGGTTACGGCCGCCAATGAGAAGCTAGCGCCGACGGAGCAGTTGAGAATTGAAGAAAATGAACATTATGCTTAAGTTTTCTGATATATTTAAGAAAAAAGTCGCAGCTGACCTTTCTGTCAGCGAGGAGCCTATTGAAAAGGTGCCGAATTTGCAGCGTTATAGCGCTGAAGCAGAAGCGGCAGAAGAGGCGGTAACTGAAGAAAAAACTTTCCGTCGCGGGCTTGTTTCTATTACTGAACTTATTGCTCCTGAGAGTTTTGAGGCTTCTCCTCATTATCTTAAATTAGGTTCGAAATTTTTGCGGACAATTTTTGTAATATCATATCCTCGTTATATCAGCGTTGGTTGGTTTGCCCCTATTATTAACCTTAATACGACCTTTGACATTGCGATGTTTTTTTACCCGGTAAAAAGCGCCGTTATTCTTAAACAATTGAAAAAGAAAGTTGGCGCCCTTGAAGCGCAAATTATCGCCGATACGGAAAAAGGTGCTCCGCGCGATCCGATTCGAGAAACAGCCGTTCGCGATATTGAGTCTTTGCGCGATTCCTTAACACAGGGAACGGAAAAGTTCTTTCAGTTCGCTCTGTATGTTACGCTCTATAGCGATACGCTTGAAGAGCTTGATCGCATGTCGGATACGGTTGAAGATATTTTTGGTTCTCGATTGGTCTATTCCAAGCGCGTTTTCTATCAAGCCGAGCAGGGATTTAATTCAACCTTGCCGCTGAACAACGATGAGCTTTATATTGCCTTTAACATGAATTCCTCTCCGGTCGCTTCTTCTTTCCCTTTCGTTTCGAGTGAACTGACGAGTGATAATGGAATATTATATGGTATCAATAGACACAATAATAGCTTAATTTTGTTTGACCGTTTCAGCCTGCAAAATGCCAACAGCGTTGTTTTTGCGACTTCTGGAGCCGGCAAAAGCTATGCTATTAAGCTGGAGATTTTGCGCAGCTTGATGATGGGAACGGAAATTATCGTTATTGATCCGGAATATGAATATAAACATTTGGCCGAAGCAGTAGGGAGTACGTATATAAATATTTCTTTAGCGAGCCAAAGCAAGATTAATCCCTTTGACTTGCCAAAAGCGATTGGCGACCAGACGAAAATAGAAGACATTATCCGCAGCGCAGTTATTACGCTTAAGGGGCTCGTGCGCTTGATGATTGGCAACTTGAACTATGAGGAGGATTCAATTGTTGACCGTGCTTTGCTGGAAACCTACGCTAAAAAAGATATTACGCCCGATGCTGATCTGGCGACGGTTGAACCGCCGGTCATGGCCGATTTCGAAGAAATTCTTGAAGGCATGGAAGGCGGCAATGATTTAGCAGCCCGCTTAAAAAAATACACGGAGGGTACCTTTGCCGGATTATTTAATAGCCCGACGAATGTGCAAATGGAAAATCAGCTGGTTTGCTTTTCGGTGCGCGATCTTGAAGATGAATTGCGTCCGATGGCAATTTATACGGTTGTCAATTATATTTGGAACGAGGTGCGAAGCCAGGTTAGAAAGCGCGTTTTGGTAATTGATGAAGCGTGGTGGCTTATGCAGCACGAGGACAGCGCTAAATTTATTTTTGCGCTCGTCAAGCGCTGCCGCAAGTATTATTTAGGAGTAACGACCATTACCCAGGACGTCAACGACTTTTTGCGTTCTCCCTACGGACAAGCAATTGTCACCAACTCTTCCTTGCAGATTCTTTTAAAGCAGTCGCCGGCTTCAATCGATCTTATTCAAAAAACCTTCATTCTTACGGAAAGTGAAAAATATCTATTACTTGAATGCGGGGTTGGCGAAGGCATTTTCTTTGCGGGCAATAAGCACGCCGCCATTAAAGTAGTCGCTTCCTATATTGAAGACCAACTTATTACTTCTGATCCAAAACAGCTTTTGGAAATTGAAGAAGCTAAAAAAGATGCGGAACGAGCTAAGGCTCTTGCCGTTTAAAACTTCTTATGAATAAAAAAATTATTTTCGTGATTATTGGCGGTATTATTGTTATCGGCCTTATCATCTATTTTATTTTTATCTATAATTTTAACGATACAGAAAAGCCGGCGGATACTAATACTTCTCCGACTCCAAATGGGCCGACGGCTGAGCCGGTTATTTCCGAAACTCCAAGCACGAGCGTGGCAACGCCGGCGACAGTGACCGATCAATCGCGCGAAGAAGCGGGCCGTTTATCACTAGCTTTCGCCGAGCGGTATGGCTCTTCTTCATCCCAGTCCGATTTCAATAATTTACGCGATTTAGAGGTATTTATGACAGCGGCTATGCAGGAGCGCAGCGAGCAATATATCGCGGCCGAGCAAGCAAAGCCAGGGACGACGGAGTATGAAGGAACAACAACAAAAGCCGTAACTTTTACTTTTGAATCTTTTGATGATGCTGCTGGAACGGCAGTGGCAGTGGTTAGAACTAAGCGCCAGGAAAAGAAAGCCAGCGGAGAAACAAGGAGTTATGATCAGTCCCTTACGCTCGGTTTAAAAAAAGTATCTAGCGAATGGAGAGTCGATAGCGCCGCATGGTCTAAGTAAATATATATGAAAGGGGGGATAGCAGCGTGGCTGCTAGATATTGTATTTCCGAAAAATTGTTTGCAGTGCGGGAAAGAAGGTTCTTATTATTGCGATGCCTGCGCTTCCATAACACCCTTGCCCTATGCGCTTGGGTGTTTTGGCTGCCGAGCCAGGAATAAGGGGGAATTATGTCTTAATTGCCAGCCTCGGTATGCCTTTGACGGCGTTATTATCGCGGTTGATTACGAAACAGAAATTGTTGCGGCCCTGCTCCGTACATTTAAATATCGTTTTGTTGGCGAAATAGGAGAATATGCTGCCGCTTTTTTAATTAGGAGGCTTGAAGCCTATCTCCGCATGTCTAGCGCGGCAGATTTTTTTTCTTCACATTTTTTTGAAGCTGTAGTGATTCCTATGCCCTTAAGCCGCCGTCGTTTGCGCTGGCGCAGCTTTAACCAATCAGAGATTATAGCCAGGCGCGTTGCCGGATATTTTGGCTTAGAGGTGCAATCTGCACCCCTAGAACGTCGCCATCGATCTTCTCAAGCTGATTTGAACGAGGAACAGCGTCTCAATAATCTTCAAGGAGCCTTTAGTATTCGCGGCAATTCTCCGACGCGGGTATTGCTAGTTGATGATGTAATTACAACTGGCACCACTGCTTCGGAATGCGCTAAAGCGCTTAAGGCGGCCGGGGCTGAGGAGGTATGGGTGCTGGCAGTTGCTAAAGGCTGATGTCATTTCGAACCCGACGCTTGCGGAGGGTGAGAAATCTGCCTTTGAAGAAAGATTTCTCGTCGTCTAAAGACGACTCGAAATGACAATTCTATCTTCAGGAAAAAAAGATAGTTTTGCCTTTTATAATTTTTTTTGAGATAAGCCCTTCAGCAACCATGGCGGCAAGATTTTTTTTAATTACTGCCGGATCTATATCAAGCGCTTCAATAATAGTTTCAAGACTTTGCCTAGGATATGATAAGAGATATTTTAATATTTTTGAACGTTGTTCGCGGTTTGATCCTTTAAAGGGGGATTGCTGGGCATAATGGCGGCTGCGACGGCTCGGATTGGGCAATTTCTTTTTTAGCATCGCGCCGTAGTCCATAAGAGCATAATACCATTCACGAGCGTTGTCGGCCGGAAGAGATTTAGTGATAAGGGGCAACAGCTCATTGTCAGGAACCGAATTTTTTTCAGGGAAGAAATAGTGCAAAAAAACTGTTCTAATATTAGTTTCAATAACAACGGCCGGAATATTCCAAGCAAAGGCCATGATATCTCCGGCGGTCGCTGGGCCGACGCCTGGAAGGCTTAGAAGAGCATTGTAATCTTTTGGAATTTTACCTTTAAAATCAGACATGATTATTTCCGCGGTATTTTTTAAAGCAAGTCCGCGGCGGTTATAACCCAGCCCTTGCCATTCTTTTAAAACCTTCGTTCGTGGAGCACGAGCCAGTTTTTCAATGGTCGGAAAGCGTTGTAAAAAGCTCGTATATTTTTCAATAACTCGAGGAGCTTGAGTTTGTTGAAGCATTATTTCGGAAACGAGAATTTTATAGGGATCGCGAGTTTTGCGCCAAGGAAAACTACGCCCCGAAGCGGCGTAGTAGGCAAGGACTTCTTTTTGAAACTTGGCGATTGAGGGCATTAGAGCTTAAGGAAGCGGGTGAAAAATTCAGAAGCCGGTTCGTCATTTCGGTCTAAATCCTCGGGCAGATATTTAATAAGATGCTCTCGGATATAGAGAGGATTGGTGTCATGAAGCGCTAGCGAAAGACGGTGCCGTGCAAAAGATTTAAATTCAAAATACAGTCGTTTAAGGTTTTCTTGCGGTTTGTAGACGATAGAAAAATGTTTGATATCGTCGTAGCTATAGAAATTATTACCGACGACGACTCCTTCAGTTGTAATAACGACGGACAGCGATCGGGGATGGCGGGCGTCGTTAAAAAGAAGCGAGAGGCTGCCGATAACGATAATAACAGCAAAGAGGAAATTGGCTTGCCACAGTGCATAGACAAGGCAGGCAGCGGCAATAAGGCCATAGAGCAGGTACCACCAACGGCCGCGGTCATGTTTTTGATATTCGCTGATTTCCCAGCTGACAATTTCAAAGCCCAGCGGGGTTGCTTCTTCTTCGGTATTATCTATTTCTTCCTCATTTTCCGGCATATTATTGACATGGGGTGTCTAATCTTGTATCTTTATTATAGCATAGAAGTGGCAGCATTGTCACTTGTTATATTATATCCGGAGAGATGCCTGAGTGGTTGAAAGGGGCACCCTGCTAAGGTGTTAGGCTTTAACGAGTCTCGAGGGTTCGAATCCCTCTCTCTCCGCCAAGACAATTTAGTATCGGTTTGACCCGAATGCCCAGCTTTTGCTGGGTTTTTTCGTTTCTAATCCCCGCTACTCGACTAAGTGGGATTTTGGAACTAAAAGCAGGATTTTTGTGTCCTGTTTTTCTGTTCTTTTACTTTACTTTTATGGGTATTTAAGCTATATTTTAAATGCGAAACAGTAATAAATAAACGTGAGGATTTTGTCATTTAATGGCAATTTTCCTATTTACGTACAGGAACGGACATCCCGACCGAACGTAAGTAGGATCCTCACGGACACCTTTTACTGTTTCGCAACTAGGTCGGGTGTCCGTTTTTGTTTTATAAAACTAATCCCGATAATATATAAATTTAATTAACCATGAAATTTATGGACTATCAAAAAATTTGGGACAAAACCCTGAGTAAGGGAGAAGAAATTAAACACAGCTTCTCAATCGGCGATCGCTATATTAAATTCAATCTAATCGT